>ERZ773109.10-NODE-10-length-71508-cov-11.336949_pt1 | contig 71508 bp, 79 predicted proteins | sample MGYA00580569_ERZ773109 | MGnify/ENA primary metagenome ERZ773109 (study PRJEB29015, sample SAMEA2737852) | human gut metagenome | biome: human gut; feature: human-associated habitat; material: faeces | place: China | collected 2012 ...
ATAATCGTTCGTGTCCGCTGTTCTCGAGCCGATATACTCTTCACGCTCTATCAACGGCTCTACACCTCTCCATTCTTTTTCTTGCTGAAACAGAATTACAGGAATCTTGCCTACAAGGTTTTCTTCGGGCGTCACCTCCCAACCGCCGCTTGTTTGCTTGCAACGATATATCACTCTCGGCGTGTAGATGTCGAAATGATACACCGATGTTTCGCTTGTTTCCTTGACATAATAGCCCCACGCAAACGACACGAGATTTTCATAAATATCCCAACGCGAATATATCTCATCACCCTTCGAGCGAGCAAGTACACGAATTTGAACATCAGGCTTGCCATCTTCGTTACGGAATACGTGAAACAGCATTGCCGACTGCGTTTCCGCACCAGCCAACCGCTTGCATTGTCGAATCTTGGAATTGAACCTCGTAGACTTGATTATATCGCCAAATTTCTCAAAAGCATTATCGGTATTGTCTGACTGCTGAAGCCACTTGACAGGCTGCCCATAGATAAACACTACCGAAATCTCATTGATGTACTGGGGATAGTTCAACGGCAACTTCCATCGCTTGATTGTCGACTTGCGTTGCCCAAGCTTATTCCGAACAATCTTATCTTCACGACGCATAATCTCGTGAGCGAGCGGATTGTACTCGCGCATCGCCTCGTTCGTTTCTTGCTCGTAACTACGAAACAATGTTTTGACGCGCGAAATATCCCGCGCCTTGATTAAATCCTCAAACTCTTGATTGCGACCGACGGCAGCGTTGATATAATTGACTGCTGTCTGAAAAAAATCTCCTATCATCTCTTCTTTTTGTTTTTGAATTATTGTTTTTATTATCGAAATATCTTGCCTATATCGGCAATAAATCATCCACGCTCACATCATCAGACAGCCCTATGTCCGCATTATCGCTAAGGTAGTTAATCGCATAGCCCAGGACATCCACATATTCATCGTGGGCCTTGTTTGGAAAACCGCAAATCTCGTCGATAAAATCTTCTGTCCAATCAGAGTTGACAAGGAAAACTCTACCACACTCTATCTTCGGAGCGACTGCGTGTAAGCGCACATCTTTCGGATCGCGTGGTGTAGGGGTGTAGGTCACATTCAAATCCGTAGACTCCTCCAACTGCTGAACAACCGATTTGCCGTTCGCCTTAGGTTCGACGCGGAGCGTTGACTGCGCAGAATCGTAGTCGTTCGCATATAGATACTCAGGCAGAAATTTCAGCAAGTCGGGGAATGTCTTCCACACTTTCTTAGCACAAGTGATATAGATATTGTTCTTAATTCTACAAGCACCGATAATGCCGCTTGGGTCATTATCAGTCTTAGCCTTCCGTTCATCGTATGCTGTATCGAGAAAAAAATGAATCGGCTCACGGAAGCGTAACGCTGTAAAATCCGCAAGCGAGATTCGGCGAAACCAATCACGATGAATGATATTTCCTCCCTCGATGACGGGGTGTTGTTGATACAACGCAGAGAACTCACGTGGTGAACGCGCTTGTTGTTTCAACAACTTCTGTATCGAATGCCTGTTCTCCCACAGAGCATCGCCAACGTGTCGACAACTATTCAGCGTTCCGTCGTGTTCTTCCTCGCAGATAGCTGGAATTGATAGCACTGTCCAGTCTTGCGCCTCTGTCTGCAAGATTCGTCCCGCCAAATCATCTTCGTGCCAACGCGTCATGATGAACAACTGCCGAGAATCGTTATGCAAACGTGTTGTGAGAACCGTATTGTACCAGTCCCACACGCGTTGTCTATATGTTGTTGAATTTGCTTCTTGCGCGTCCTTAACAGGGTCATCGATAATGGCAATATCTACGGGTGTTCCTGTCAAGCCTCCGCCTACACCGACCGCTTTATAAAAGCCACGATGCTCGACTACTTCGAAGAGGTCAATATTGCGGATATATCCACGTGTCGACACGTTGTTCATTCCTGTCATTTTGGTTTCGGGAAACAATCGCTGATACTCTTCCGACTCAATCGTTCTCTGGATTGACCGCGAGAATTGACAAGCAAGGTCGGCGGAATAAGAACAGCCGACAATACGTAAATCGGGATTGTTGCCGAGCGCCCATGCTGGGAACAGCTGCGAGATAATGAGCGACTTTCCGTGTTGCGGAGGGATGAAAACCATTAACCTTTTAATCTCGCCACGGACAAGCATTTCGCATCGTTTGGCTATCTCACGATGAAACCATTCAAGTTCATACCTTGGATTCACATAGCCGAGAAAATGCGCAAACGATGTGGGAGCGAGCAATCTTAATCTCGCTCGCTTCAATTCTAACAACCGCTCTGCATCTTTCTGCTTCATCAATCCTTGTTCTTCCTCACATCTCTATCCAATTTGTCAAGACGTGCGATTTCCTTTTCGATATTATCGAGCGTCATCACCTCCTCGTTCCCCCGTTTTGAGATTTCGATATTCTCCTTCAAACCCAGGTCTCGCGCAATAATATTCGCGTTGTACAACCCGACAACAGCACCATCATATTTCACGTCGTAGCAGTATTGCGTGATACGCTCTATAACGGCAGCGTATTCTTTCCCTCGCTTACCTTGCGGCAAGGAATACCACCATTGATGTGTCATGCCAAGCCATCGGGTAACGAAGTCAAGTATCTTGGGCGGTCTTGCATACTTCTGTGTTCTGCGCTGCTGTCTGCGTTCATCTTTGCCATCTTTGCTTGTTTGTTGCCGATAATTTGTTTCCAATTCAATTTGATTTTCTTCGAGGTCTGTGATGTACTTTTCAAACTCTTCAGCAAGGTCTTCGGGCGAGTAGCGCGCTTTGCGACCGCGAAGATTTTCAAAAAGCCGCTTCGTGTCGGGATAAAACTTTGACATAACTTATTGCTAATTGTTTGCAGTTGTTTGAGCGTGTGAAAACTGACTGCGGTCAATTTTCACCCAATTATCGTCGCTTTTGGGATATGGCTTCGCAAGTGCGGCTATTTGCTTGCGCAACTTCTTGTCAAGCGGCATCAAATATTTACGTTTGCCCTTAGTGATATATTCGACCGCGTTTTCATCATAGTATTTGCGCAAGAATTGTTCGCGCGTTAAGCCTTTAAGGCCGCCGTGCGAACGTACCCAATCTGAAATTATACGTCCATGATAACGCTTGCCGTTTATAATCCATGAGCTGTCCTTTGAGTTCACAAGATTTGTGCCGACATATATCCAATTCGTTGCTTGATATATCGTACCCAAGTGCGATTGGTCACAATCTGCATACGACACGACAAGTCGAACAAGCGGACAATCGACTTTCAACTGTTTCAGACACATTGCGACTGCTTGCGAAGTGTGTTCTTGTTTATCATTCAGCGCGACGCGCACAAGTTCAACGCATTGACCTTGCAACAATCCGTATGCCGTGCCGATGTTGTTATTCGCGCCGGTGCCGAATAGTACGACTCCGCACCATTCGTTTTTGTCATTATAGACGTTATACCCGCAAGTGTTCACGGGTACGGCTTTCGCATAGTGAAATTTCATGCATGCGAATTTAATCGAATCTTTGTTTGCTTTCGCAACTCTCATAATTCTCCCCCCGACAGCGATATAAGACAATTAAATTCATCTTTCAGTTGTTCAGCGAAATCTTCTTGAAATCGCTGAAGAAGTTCGGCAGTTTCGAATGTGAGTTTCGCCGTGAATGGCTTATTACGCAATGCGCCGTCATGATTTTCCGGTTCTTCGATGTCTTCTGATACCAGCAAGTCCAGGCCCCAATCATCGAGCATATCTGCATCCCACTCGTTTGCAAGCAAATCCCAATCCCATTCACCAAAGCCATTATTGTCAAGAATCGTGTATGCTTTTATTTTTTCAATCGGTGTTTCTTTGGGTATGATGAAAACAGGAGCTTCATTATGTCCCAATTCTTTCATCGCTCGATAACGCATATTTCCGCCAACAATGATATATTTGCCATTGTCAAGAGGGTAAACAAGCAAACTTCGCCAAGATAGCATCTCGGGATAATTCGTGATACTCTGCTTCAGTTTGTCGAATTTCACGCCTTTAATTGATCGCGGATTCTTCGGTAGACCTTCCAGTTGTCCATTGTTTATCTCAATTGCCGACATCGGCAACATCGTGATACCCCTTTCATTGTTTGTCTTATCATCCATAATATCGGTTTGTTTTTTATTGACTGCAAAAAATAAAAGCAAGAAAATCAGTTACTTTTCCGCAAATATAGCAAAAGACCGCCTAAAAAGCGGTCTTAAACTCAAAAAAAAATAAATCTGTGGAAAAATTATCTTACATAAAGATAGTTGTTTATTTCCATACGAAAGTCATCAAAAGAACGACAAATAACATAGTGATAACCTTCACGCTGTACGCATTGCTGCCATATCTTCTGCGATTCCTGTTGCCGACCTTTGGCAGTTTTCATCTCGATTGCAAGTCCGTGATATTTGCCGTTATACGACGGGACAAACAAAAACAAATCTGCCGCCCCAGCAACCATCCCTTCGGCTTTTGCAATTCGTGCCTGTGAAAGCGTGGTCTTGTAGCCGTTGGGAATTGCGACAAGGTTTCGTGCATATTCTGGGAATTGATAGCGAAACCACTCTACGCACACTTGCTGTATTTTTGACTCTTCGTGTCGCATAAGACTCAGAATGGAAGATTATCATTATCACTTCGCATCTCCTCGCTTGCGAACATTACGGATTGTTCGTGCGATTGAGATGTTTGACGAATATTTGTTTGCGAAACATCTGCATTTGCTGACTGCTGTGTCGGTTTACTATCAAGCATCTCCAAATTATCGACATTGATCTCGGTAATCGTTTTCTGCACTCCGTTTTTATCGGTAAACGCTCGTGTACGCATTTTTCCTTCGACATACATCCGAGAGCCTTTATGCACATATTTTTCAATAACATCGGCAAGTTTGCCGAACACTACGATATTGTGCCACTCAGTGCGTTCGGGAATCGTCACTCCATTCTGTGTTGTGTAACTTTTCTCTGTTGTTGCGATGCTGAATGATGCGATTTTCGCATTGTTTTGAGTCGTGGATATTTTCGGCTCTTTACCGACATATCCGATTACTTGCGCTTTGTTTAGCATAGTCTTTTTTATTTTATTTTATAAATATAATATATTACTTAATATTCACTCCTTTTGCAGAATAGTCGTTATACAACTCCGTTTTCTCATTTACTCGTTCGAACCGCTTGCACGCAGGGCGCATCTGCGATGCCTTGTATGAAGGCCACTTGCATCTGCCTTTTGCGGCGACCTCATATCTGTAGTTGGCGCACACTCCACAGCAGCGGAACTTGTCCGCCTGTGCCACGCTGATGCCCTTCAACTCTCTGATGGCAGCGTCGATGCAAGCCTCCAATGCCGCCCGCTTGCGTTTGTTCACTTCGTTCACCTGCGCTGCCACGCTCTTCTCCTCGATGGCGATGCACGCTTTTTGTATCGCCACGAGATTGTTGATGCTTGGCGGAGTAATCTTCAGCGGCACTTCCGCACACGCGGCTGCAAGGCGTTCGGTATACTCCTCGGTAAACTCAATCGCCATAAGCGAGAGAAACCGCACCACCTCACTCTGTGCGTTTATGTCGGAATCCTCGACATCGTAATTGAGAGAGCGGATAAATTCCTCCACGTTAAGGCGGAGTAGCGAGAACACCTTCTTCGTGTCCTCGAAGAAGCGGTATTCCAAGAACTGCATCAATTGCAGTTCCGCACCGAACATTCCTCCTGTCAATTCTTTTTTGAGGTCACGAATGGCGTTGCCAAGGTCACAACTGACACGCTTGTAGATAAGTTCTCCCCTGTTGTTGGTCTTGAAGTTGAAGCACAGATAGCGGAGCCGTTCCGCCTCACGGATCGTGAGCAGTGCGATGAAGAGTGGTTTAAGCACGAGGTTTCTGACCTCGCAAGGTTGGAGCGGTTTTGGTGACAGCTCCGGAGCCACGGCAGTGCGTCTTGCGGTCGCTGCCGTCAGTCTGATGGGAAATAGTATCATTGGGAAAAAGAAAGGGAGGAAACCGATGCTTCCTCCCTGTTGTCCTCTGGGGTTAAAGTTTTTTTATCTACAATAGTAGAAATTCTGAATCGATTTTTGTTTAAATCCACAGCCTTTCGGCTGACTCCCTTCGGACACCACAAAGATAGTGCAGAGAGTATCGTAGATACAAGAACTTTAACCCAATTAACAGAGGGAGGTTAATAATTTTAAATAAAATCGTAAATGGCGATGTCGCCTTGTGGGTTCTGCTTGTTCTTCTTGTTGCGCCTCCAAGCATAAGCAAAAGGCATTATCTTTTCGTACCACCGTGCGTCCTCCATCATGGAGCCTACATACTGGGTAAGGTTCGGCTTGTAGTCAAAATATACAATCTGCGCCCAATCGCCCTTGCGGTTGCCACCGAAGAGGTGTATCATCCCTTTGTTTTTGTACCACGCACAGCAGAACCGTTTGAAGTAAAAAACGTTATGGTTTTGCTTGCCTGGGTCTTCAAGAATCAGACGCACAAAGGCACGTTGTCCATAGCGTAATATCAGTCTGTCCAATTTCACCAAGACATCGATAGGCTTGACCTCGTGCGTACATTCGTAAAGTCCGTGGGCAAAGTAGGGTTCGCCCTGTTTAGTGAAGCGGATGCGCAAGTCAAAGCATCGTGCGCCATCGTGCCACTGTTCCTCAATTGTCTTGCGCTGACACCGAGCGAACGGAATCATAAACCACCCATACCACTTCTGCGGTCGGAGATAAGTCATTGAATTGTGTGTGCCGATTATCGGCGTTCCTTGTTTCTGTTCCATTTTCTTCAATCAATTTTTAATTCAAACAACAATTCCTCTTGCCGAGCAACTGACGGCCTCGTCTGCATTATAATCATCTCTATGTCTTCTCCTATCTGGAAATATAAGCGTTGTCGCTCTGCGCCTCTATTCAGCAACAAAACTCTTCCGCCTGTCGCTTTTGCCAACTCGCACAAGAGAAGCAGATATTTCGGCTTGACGATTGCGTCGGCAATCTTAACCACGCCTGTTCGCTCAGTAAGACTGTCTCCGCCACATATTGGACATACTCCTGTAATCTCATAATCATTTCCAAGTCTGTCAGTGTATGTACCACAGACCCTTCCAATACCTCCACACTCTTTGCAAACGGTCAAAAAGTCTCCCCAATCGGTGTATTTTTTGCTCTTTAATTTTTCTTGCAATTGCTCGATGTCCACCAAGCAATTGCAAGTCTTAGAGGGAAAACTATGATCAATATTAATTTGCTGAGTTAGTGGCGAGTAACCGCCGTTGTTTCCTTGCTTCTTAACTCGTATCAACGCATATTCGTCCGTTGCGACAATCCATTCGCCATAGACAAACGGCTTCTTGAAAACTTCGCGAAATTCATCAGCTTCGCCTGCGAGCTTCGTCAACACGCTCTTAATCTCTTTTTCCATAAAATCATTACATTAAATCGTTCTCAACACAAAATTCCACCATCTTGATTGCCGCCTCTGTGAAGCTGGCATCCTTTGGCTTGCGACCGTTGATTCCCTCCTTGTCGAAGTCGAACACCCATCGTCCATACTGCACAGATATGGTCAAATGTCCAGAGATGTTCGGATAGGCTCCGTCGCTGTCCAAGCATTCTTCATATTCTTCGTTCGGGTTGACAACCCGAATCCATTTTGTCTGCGGCACTCTGTCCACACGCAAAGGCAGACAATCCAAAAGGTTCTGCAACGTCCATTCCTTGCCAAGATTAATGCCAAGACTTATCAGCTTCTTAATTTGCTTTTGCGTAAAATCATTATTGCCTTGAATCAATTCGAGGAAGTCAGAGGCAAGGTAGAACAGAAGTCTTTCTCGGCTTCTGTTCGCCAAGTTGTTGACTACGTATCTTGCAAAGTCCTCTTTGTCCATCCGTGGCAGGTTGCAGAACGCGTCAAAAATATTCATTTCGTTTGTTTTCATAATTTAAATGTTTTTAAATATCATTTTTCTCTTCCTTTTTGATAAATTCTAAATAGTTGAGAGGGATGGATTTGCACCATTGACCTGCTGTCGAGGGGATTGAGCCGACAACTCCGCACCTCTTATTGGTTGTCATCATGTGTGCCGCTGTTCCTTGCTGCCGCTCTACTGCCTGAGCTACCTCTCAATGTGGCAAGCACCACCACTTGGTTTTGCGTATGATGCCTACCGTGCTTAACTAACTCATACTTATTTTATCGAATATCATAGATTCATTCTCCTTATCTCGTTAATTTTATTAACAACTTCGCCGACTGAATTGTCGGTTGAAAACTTGTGGATAAGCGTGCAGCCATTTGCAATGTACAACGATCCGTCAATAAGTCTGACGGACAGGCTTGCGCACACTTCTTTATTTCTTCTCTGTGCCCTCCGCCTCTGCTGGCGGAGGAGCCACATTCTGTATTGCTTTATCATTTTAATAGTAATTTTACTGCGGAGAGTGCTTTTATAAGCGATTCTAAACGTTGTTTATCTATGTAGAATAGGCTTCTCGCTATTTTTCCATCTTCATACGCAGAAATCAAAACATACTCTTCATTTGCCTCTATATTTATAAAAGCATGGTTATGTTTATCATCAACAATATCTAAGCTGTACATTGCTATCTATTTTTTCAACAAATTTCTTAATTCTTCATACTTCGGAACAGGCAAATTAGTTTTACCGTCATCAAAATCTAAATACGGCAGGGCTTCAGGAAAACTCTCTTCAATCTTTTGTTTCGTTCTCAAAGCCCAAAGTGCTGCTGTTACATCTTCCTTGTATTTTTGCTTACGATTAGATAGATTTCTTCTTTTGTCTACAAGGCTTTTCGATTCCTTGTAAGTTTTATTGTCAATAAAGAATACCTTACGTTCACCCAAAGGATTTATGATGTTAGACGGAACATAGATTGTATCTGTCCAATATCTTTCTTGTTCTGTGCGAACTGTAATAATACATTTCTTGTCGATGAACAAATCTGGATATTCCTTTGATAGAGCTATTAATGGTTTCGGAATATAAGCGTTTACCAGCTTATCACCAATAACCTTAAACTCCTCGCCAATTTCCTCTATCTTCTTATCAAAAGCAATTTCTGATAATTTATTTGCTGCATTTCTGCAATCGTCTTTATTGATTCTTCTCATAATATCTTATTTTTTCTTTTGGTTTCGTTTTTACAAAAAGACTTTGTTGTAAAGGTCTACGAATAGTTTCCCGAATTGCGCGGCGCGCGCGGACGATTTGAAGCAGAGGCGAGAATTGATATACGCAGCCACATTCGTAAGCGTGTAATGCGTAGACATGTATTGCGCATCCGCGCACACGAACCCCGCAGCATCCTCGTCATACTTGAACAGAGGATACCACTTGTCTTGTTCCCAATCCGAGAAATCGGGCATAAATTCGTCTGCTTCATTCCACGCCTGAGCAATGGTGAACAGTTTGTTTAATGCGATCAACGCTTCAATGTGCTTGGGGTTGATGTCACTAACGAACTTAGGAACGTGTTCAGAGAGGTTGTAACATGTATTGGGTTTTAGTCCAAGAGCTTTCCTTGCTCCTTTAAAGTCCGTGACTACTTCGTTCACTTGTGGGCATTCAACTTCTTCAAGAATGAAATCAAACGGTGACAAATGACTGTCAACGTCCCGACTTTCATTGTTGTAGCTGAGGTATCTCATCAACACTCTTCCAGCTTCTTTACGTGAATTGTGGATGGCTCGCATAACAGTCTGCTCGCTTCCATCCGCGTTTCTTATAATGTACTTTTTCATTTAAATTCTTGTTTAATCGATTCTACATATTTCACAATTCTCTCATACTCACGACCGCTCTCGTCACTGTCGTTATAAGCCTTCTTGATGAGTTCCTCACCCGTGCCGTAGAAACGCCCGGCACACCACATATCGTTCGAGCGTGTCCAAGTGAAATATATGCCGCTGCTCCACCAATTCTTGAACACGATGTAGTCGGATGTTTTTTCAATTTTCGCTTCGCCGCAGATTCTCGCATAACCATTGACTTCCGCACCTCCGAGGACATTCGCCTTGCCGTAGACTTTCGCTTCGCCGTAGACCGTTGCATTGCCGTAGACTTCTGTAATGCCATAGACTTTCGCATAACCATTGACTCTTGCATAACCGTAGACCGTTGCATTGCCGAAGACTTCTGTAATGCCATAGACTTTCGCATAACCATTGACTCTTGCATTGCCGAAGATTTCAGCATCGTCGTAGACTTCAGCAAAGCCGTAGACAGTCGCTTTATTGTAGACTTTCGCAAAGGCGTAGACTTTTGCGTTTTCGCAGACTTTTGCGTCTCCGAGGACTTCAGCATTGCCGTAGACCTTTGCATCGTCGTAGACCCAGCAATCATCATCGTGCGATAGATTCTCTTGGCTCTCTATCCATCCGCCAATGTCGCCCTTCCTGACATCTCCGAAGTCCCTAAGAGCCTTGATGCGGTGCAGGACGTGTCCGCCAACCTCCAATATTTCATCCGTAAGTTCGTATTTCTTTTCCATTATTTCTATTGATTTAAAAATTCTAAAAGTTCTTCCGCTTGTCTGAGGGCGAAGTCGGAGTCGGAGCCTTCGTCGTATTCCTTGACAGTCACCCAGCCGTACCATTTTCTCACCTGCACCGCATAGGTGGTGATGCTTGACTGCACGATTGGAATGCGGTCGCTGTGCGTGAAGCACGCATAGATTCTCGGTCGTATTCTGTACCTCATTCCTCACCTCCTTTCGGTTTTTTGCGCGCTTCAGCGTCAGCGGATATAACTGCATTTATCTTGTCACGCTCTTTTGCTGCAATATGGTTGTGAGCATAGAGGCGAGCAGCCACATATATGTTGTGACCGAGTCCTTTGTCTTTGAGCATCATCAAATAGATGAGACGCGCTATAGCGTATGATGTCCCCGCAGCATGAGCCCACATCTCGTCCTCTTTATTATTTGCCAAGATTACCACTGCTGTACGATTCTTCTTGTCTTCATTAAGCCAATATTTACTACAGTTGATGATTTTTTCTGCTTCTTTCATTGTCTTTTAAATTTTTTATTAGAGTTACAGAAACTTTATTTCTCGCCTCCTTTCCTTAGAGCGTCAATCAGAACATCCGCCCAATAAACGGCAATCTCCGCATCACCCTCCTCGGTTGGTGATTGATACACTTGTGGAAGCGTCATCCTATGCACGAATATATCCTTTGCTATCTCATACCTGCGCTGCTCCCAATCTGGGGAGCGCAATGTCTTGGCGATGCTCACCACCGCCTCTGCCTGTCTTTGTTCTAAAACATTCATTGTCTTTTAGTTTTGTTAGATTATGTCAAAAATGTCCAGTTGTCTTGGTTCTGTCACTCGTCCAGAGGGGAAGAACAATTGCTCGAAGATATGTTCCATACAGGCGACCACAATCGAGTTGCCTGCGAGCTTGTACTGCTGGGACTCCGAGATGTACATCGGCTTCCCGTTCTTTCTGTGACCCTTGACGTAGTTTTTGATTCTGTCGTAGTCCTCATCGTCGACATCCATCAGACGGAAACACTCGCGCGGAACGAGCCTTCGGATGCGATATGGGAACGTGTCGCCGTAGACGTTGTTAGGTCTGGCGGACGTGAGGGTTGACCCCACGGAATCGCAGAACTCGGTCTGTAGTTCTGCGACACCGCTTTTCGCTTTGTCCTGCCTATAAGGGCGCAGATTGTTGTCCTTGTCCACCGACACGCCGCAAGGCTGACGGCGAACCTCCTCCGCTACTCGGCGAACCTCCTCCGCCTTCGGTTCCCACACACAGGTAACCGCTTTTGATTCCGTTGCCCTCAGAGTCGGGGACTCTGAGGTTAGCGACCTTGCTCCCTTAAATTCCATCTTGTGGCTCAATGGATGAACGGAAGCCTTCGGCTCCAAGACTGCGTTTTCCTCGCCCGTGAGGAGAGAGCCGATGATGTCGCCCTTGTTGCCCTGTACTCTCCCTCGGCGAGTACAGGATGACGGCTGTGAGATGTTGACCGCTCCGTACTCCTCCACCTCTGCGAAGCCTTTCTTTGTGTTGGCTTTGACGCGCAAAGGTTCAAGCAGCATATTGTCCTTCTGCACGCTTGTGATGGTGTTTGATACACCGTCTGTTCTTGGTTCTAATTGTTGCATATATTTTCTCTGTATATTGATTCTGTGGTTTTCGTAATCCTTTCTCAGCCGCTTGGCTTCTTCGGTGCGCGTCTGAATCAAGACGTTAGACTCTCTTCCTCTGCACGCCACCACGAACGGCTCGGCGATAGAGACGGTCTCTCCGTGTTTGTTCATAACTGTTGGAGATACCCCCCCCACGTTATAAACCTTACCGCAAGCGTGGTTGCTCGGATATTTGTTCAATTCGACTATCGGCTTTGGCTCCAACACATATTGAGCAGTGTTGCCCCTTGTCCCCGTGCTGCAATGGATGGTGTTCGCTACCTCTTTCGTGTGGTAGTTCTCGATTTTTCCTTTCTTGTCGCGTGAGTAACTCTCGATCTTCGGTTCTTCTTTCATCTCGATTATTTTTGGGATAAGCCCTCCCCCCGACGGGGTGGTGATGGCAGGAGAGATACCCACCGTCTTATACGTTCTATATGCCCGATGTTGACCGCTCTCCACGGTCATCACTCTGTCTGTTCTCTTCATCACTGATGTCTTCACTAACGAAATACATACAATTGGTATTCACTCTCGCCTTGATAGTTCCGGCTATGTCGTTGACGCATTGGTTGTATGTGTCTATCCATAGCCCCCCCCCTATCAATTTTCGGGAGCATCCGCTGAAGCCGCTTGCCCCCTGTTGCTTGTTTCTTCATCTCTTATCTCGTTTTGAATCCAGTCTTCCACGATGACCACCCCCCCCCTATATCCGTGGTTGCGGATGCATCGTGTCACTCCGCTGCAGGATATAAAATCCTCGCTTCTATATCCCGTCTTCTCGATTACAATGACCTTGTCTGTTTCCATTCTCTTCATCTGCTATAGTTATAATACTTCCGTGGTTCTCCATCACCGTCGGAGAGATTCCGTCAGTACCGATGACGATACCGCTTATCTGACTCTTCGGATAAAGCCTTCCGACACGGTTTATTTTTCTTGGATGTAATTGTCGTCGTTCCTCATCACGCCTGCTTGGATTGTCTTTGCTATACCCCCCCCTCGGTGTACTCAAACTTGTGGTTGGTGGTGGTTTCGGCGTTCCATTTCAAGCGTCCAAGAATCACGTCAGTTTTAAGGTAATATCTATCATCGACAATCTCACCATCGTGGTATGTGACAAGGATGTCACGAAGCCGTCTTTCCAACGGGAACGGCTGAGGAAAATCATACTTGATGCCGCTCGGGAACAACTGTGGGAACTTGGCGGACGCATCCTTGCGGATGCTTAACGCGAACACCCTCACACGGTTCTGCGGAACACCGAAATCTTTGGCGTTTATCTTCTTCCAGTATGTCTTGTAGCCTTGCTCGTCAAGGTAGTCTATCCATCGCTGGAAGTCGGGCATAAACTTCTTGGAAGCCAACGCCGCCACGTTCTCGAGCAAAAGGAATGACGGAAGCTTCGTCTCTATCGCCTTCCTGCACTCCCATAGCAATGATGAGCGCGAACCACTGCCTTCCTGCAAGCCTCTCTGAAGTCCGGCATTGCTGATGTCCTGACAAGGGAAGCTGTAGGTGAACAAGTCAAAGTCAGACACTCGCTCCCAATCGACCTTGCTTATGTCACCGTGGTTGCATTCGGCATATTCGGGGAACACGGCATTGTGGGCGGCTATTGCGTCATTGTCAATCTCGCTCCATCCGACAAGCTGGAAATCCGCACCGCCAGCGTGGCGCCGTGCGACTCGGCGCAGAGCCATCATCTGCGAGCCGTATCCAGCGAAAGCCTCGAATACTCTGATTATCATAGCTCGTCTCCGTTGGTGCTTCCGAAACCGCCTTTACCTCGCTCGGACGCTTGGTTGAACAACTCTTCCTCATCCACGACCTCGACACCCTCATAGCTCACGGGGGTAAGCACTAACTGCACCACCTTCATTCCTGCGATGATCGTCTCGGCGCATCTTCCGACATTGATGAGATGGATGTATATCTCGCCTTGATAGTCCTCGTCGACAACGCACGCTCCGACCACCACGCATCCACGTGTGGAGTTGGGGTTGCCTTTCAGACCTGCATATTTCATTGCCCTTGTGGACGTAGCCATAGAAGACCTGTTGTGCGCTATCAGCGCATATCCGTGCGGCACTTCCACTTTGATTCCGCTTGGTATCAGTACGTCGTCGCCCGGAAGCATACACAGTCTTATTCCGGCGGGTACGTAAAAGTCCAGCCCTGCCGAGCATTCAGTCCCTCTTGTGGGAGTCTTCACCTCCCTAATCTTCGTTATCTTCATCTGTTTCTGACAAGTTTAATTGTTTGAAAATCTATTCTGACTGGCACTTTGTTTTTGTCGCGTTCTCGCAATATAGGGAGCATTGCGAGTGCTTTTCGCCGTGAAGTCATCATACCTTCATTCGTGCTGTCAAGCCTCAATCCGACTGGGATATTATTTTTCTGTTTGCTCATTTGCTCGTAAAATTAAAAATTTGCTTATTTCCTTTGCGCCTGTTGCATTTTCTCTCGTTAGATATATATTTTATTATCTTGGATATAAAACTGCGTCAAACGCGCTTATTTTGAATTTCTCTCCGAATCTCTTCGTCCGTGTGGTTTCCGTCGAACAGATCTTTGCATTTGAGGTATTCCGTTGCCGAAATTCCGAAGCGTTTCAGCAGTGATCGAAATTCTTCGACTTCGGCTTCGTGAGCTTGGTCGGTTGCTTCTTGCTGTTCGCGCTGGTCGGCTTTCTCGGTTCGCACTTTTCGTGCGCTGTCGTTGTAGTTGCCATCTACAACCTTTGCGAAATTCGTCGGTTTCACAAACCAGTCGAAAGAAGCAATCCAGCCTCGGCGGTTCTTGCCATTCAGAAAATCACTCGCAACCGCTTTCTTCATCGCGTCGAAAAACACTTCTTCGCCATACTCGCGAATGCGTGCCGCTATCTGCTTTTGTCGTTGCTTCTGCATGCTTCGGAGTATCGGCATCAGCGAATGATTCTTATGCGCTTCGTCATTCCACAATCCCTTTATTTTCTCAAAATCTATTTCGGGGTCTGCTGGCGCGTCATTTGCGCCAAATGACGAAACTTTAAAACTTGTTTTTAAAGTTCTATTATCATTATCATTGTTATTGTTATTGTTATTGTTATTGTTATTGTTATTGTTATTAGGTTGTTTTTGGTTGTTTCTCGGTTGTTTTTGGTTGTTTCTCGGTTGTTTTTGGTTGTTTCTCGGTTGTTTTTGGGTTGTTTCTCGGTTATCTTTTGGTTGTTTTTGGGCGTTTTGATTACCCATTGGCGCGCCTCCTTTGCACCCATTTTCAAAGCGTTTGTTGTTTGCTTCAAGCTGTGGGCGGATAAGCGTCCACAAGACTTTTTCAATGCCTTCGAAATGAGGTTCAACAAGGTCTAATCCGTAATTGATAACCGCTTCGTACATACGTAGCCGAACGTCTTTATCTAAAGCGTTAAAAGCATCCCGAAACGACCGATAGAAAATGAAAGTTTCTCGTTCCATACTCTATGCTTTTTTCTCGTTCCGCTCGGCGTCGATTAATGGTTTTGCCACAGCGAGAAGTACTCGGATTTCCTGTGGTAAGTCCCACTCTGGTTCAGATCCGAAAAACGCATAATTGGCAATTGCGCAGATAGCATCTAATTGATATTCTTCATCGATACATTCTACGGCGTCATACCATTCCTTGCGAAAAGTAAATTCATTCATAATTCTTCATTTTTTCGAGTTTGTTTATCTCTTTAGTTAGTAATCGCACGGCGTTAGCAAGTCGTGGTTCGGTGGCAATCAGTTCTGTCGGTGTGGATCTGATAACAATCCGTGCGCACCGAATAATCGTATCTCTCATATCGTTAGGAATTTGTTGCATAACTAATATGGTTTTTTGGATATGTCAATTTCTTTCCCCGATGATGCGATATACACAGGCTTGCCAGTGTGTTCTCTAACTTGTTTCGCAAACATCGCAGCATCTGAGTTCGTGGCTGACAGATGCACAAGTACAATGCTGCTGCATTCCGACAAGTCTTGTCGGTCAAGGGTACGAAGCGTTTCCGATAATTCCATGTGAGAGTTCATAAGCCTTGGGCGCATAGCTTCTTGCATAAGCCCGCTTACGATGTTCTCTTGCAATATCTCGTCCGAATAATTCGCCTCAATCAATATCGTATTCAAGCCGTCAACAACATACGGGAATGCAATTGTATCAGTGACAAAAAGCATTTTGCCTATCTCTGCGTGTCCGATGATGAATGCAAAGCATGGCACGTCGTGTTTGACATCTAACGGAATCACTCTGAATCCGCCAACAGCATAGCCGTGCCGCGCTCGGATCTCTCGAGTGAAAGGTTTTCCGTAAAGTCCCTTTGCACGGAGAGTGTCGGCAGATGCAAAAACTGTCACCCCAGAAGTCGCCAAAGAAGTCGCGTGTCCTGCGTGATCATTGTGACTATGCGTAACAAACGCTCCCACAACATTGCTTAATCGCCAACCAAGCGCGCGCTTGATTCTTGACAGACGTATTCCGCACTCAATTATCAATGACTCATTCCTTGTTTCAAGGACATAGCAATTGCCGTTTGACGAGCTTCCGAGGATTTTCAGTTTCATATACAAAAATGATTAAATGATGATATTCTGCTTTGTCGGTAATTAATACGGAGCTTCTTCTGATGCTGGTTCTTGCGTTTGAGGAGCATCGGCGTTTGATGATGGTTCGGGAACATCGTCAAATTCAACCGCCGTAGTATCTATTATCTGCACATCGCTATGTTGTGCGGCGTCGCGTTGTATGGATGCTTTATCGCTATCGGCATCGTCTTCCTTGCCGTCGTACAGCCATGCATCGTCAGATGAGTTGATTATCGCCTTGCACGCACGTCCAATGACGGTTTTTTTCGCCATCTCTTCGGCAAAGTTCTTGTGTGCTGGACTGTTGCCTTTGGTCGCACCTTGCCCCCATGCTGCTCGTATCTGCTGCATAGACATAATGGTGACTTGCGTCGTTCCATCTGCAAGTGTCACAAGTGCGTATGCTCCCTTTATTTTGGAGTTGTCAATGTTCTCGAGTTTCTGCGAGTGTTTGACGATTGCCACTTTCGCAGTCTTTGGATCAATCTCATACAGGAAATCATCTCCTTCATAAATGACATTAGCAACAGGTTCGGACACCATTCCGCCTGCGCGTTTGGCAAGTGCGATTGTGCCAAAATAGCTACGTCGGAATATCAGCTTGTTTCCGTATACAATGAAATATCCTTGTTTCTTCGATACGCTCAATCCTTGCAATACCATATCAAGAAGGCTGTTTGCAATGGATTCTTTTGTGCATATCTGCAACGCTTTGTGATGATCTTTGTCTTCGACTTCTTGAAGCGCAAGCCACGCACTCTTCATGTGGTTCTCGACAGAGTAGTTTTTTGGCAAAATCATACTGCCATCTTTCTGGAATTGCTCGATTCGCGACAATACTTGTTCGCTGATGTTCTCAAACTTTTGGATGCTGGTTTTCTCGTCTTTCTTTTCCATTTCTGTTTTGTTTAATTCGATTAGTCTTCGTTGTTTTGATAAATAAAAATGAATGCGCCACTCTGTGGTTGATTCTTTTTCCGTTTCCGTGGCAAGGGAGGGTATGGTTTATTGATACTTTTCATCTTCTTCAATTTTAAGCGTGGAGTATCGAGAGTCCACGATTAGGTTGATAATCTGTGATTGAGTAGGCAAGATGTTCGTAACGCATTCTCGGTTGTCAATCACAATCGGAGCGGAACATTTTTTCTCTCTACAAATGGTGTTGATAATGTCTATTCCAGCATTGACCTTCATTGCGTTGTTCAAATCCGAGAAAGGTACACCATTCACCATCGCTTCACAGGTTTCTACTTCTCCGCCATTGACTTGTTTTTCAAACATTCTGAATCTGACGATTTCAAACATTCTGTTTATGCGTTCTTCGATATGTTCGATTTGTGCCTTGCGGAATTGCTGAATTGTATATTCTGTTTTTTCAAGCTCGGCGAGAGCGTTTTGTTGGGTGCGGTATTCGTCCTCGAGTTCGGCGATACGCTTTAGTGTTCTGCCGATAATGTCACGGACTTGCATCTGCGTTTTAAGTTCGGCAATTTTGCCGAGTAATTCTTGTTTGTGCTTATACACTGCATCAGTTTCTACAATGCCAGCCTCTGCCTCTTTTGTACGGATTCTATCGCTTAATGCTTGCAGATCTTCGCGCATTGCCTTGATGTCCTCTTGTTCGGCAACTATACGTTGGTAGTCTGGTTCTATCGGTTCAACTCGGAATCTGTCAGAGTTCTCTATCTCGGCAATATCTGCGTCGTAGGCAAATATTTTGTCGTTCGCGCTCTTCAGTTCGGATTCCTTAGCGATGATTGCGGCTTTGTTTTCGAGCCCTTTGTTTTTATTGTTTTCAAGTTTGTCGGCGTGATCCGAGTTGAACGCATTACGCATCTGCTCTATACGAGCATCAATATCGTCAGCTTTGAGTTTCTGTCCGCAAGTTGGGCAGACGAACATATCACGGGCGGGCGCCACGAACTGCTCGTTCTTCAGCGCGTACCACTCATTGAGTAATTCAGCGTGACGTGTCTTCAGCGTCTGTAAATCGTGTTCAAGGCGCGGAATCGTTATCGACATCAATTGACGCTCGTTGCGGAGCGTTTTCACTTGCGCCTGTACAGCCTCATAAGCGCGCTTCTTGTCGTAATATTCGCGGTGTGCATTATTTATAATCTCGTTCTCGGCATCAGCTTTAGCACTCGCCTTCTTGATGTAGTCCTGCTTCATTTCCGAAACGTCGATTAAACGCATCTCGTTTGCTTTGTTTATATCAGCAATCTCGGTATCAATCGCGCTTACTTCACTTTGCAGCTTGTCGATTTCTTGCTCTATAGCATCCCAATCGCGCGCCTCGGGCATTGACCGATTACACTCATCGATTCGCGCTGGAATACTCTCGACGCTATCTTTGACTCTGCGTTTTTTGGCAACGATTTCACGCTTGTATTCGTCAAGCGTTTTGCCTGTCAGATTACGGAGTAGTGCGGCGAAATCTTCATTCCCACCAACGATGTCTTCTTCATCGATATTGCCAGCGAGGTCAAACAGCATTGCTCGCTGTACGTCTTTTCTCTGCGCTGTAAAATACCACGGATTAGTGATGAGTTTGAATAGTTGCTCGTCGCAGATACCGCTGATTTTAGCGTTATATTCGGTCACAGATGTAGGCACGTCGTTCCAAAAGCATTCCAATAGGTTTCCCGAATATGTTTCCTCGGCACTGCCACGCTTCTTTGTCCATTTCTCTACAAGACATTTGCGAAGTGTGATTTCTTCTCCGTTGATGCGTAAAACACCTGTAACTTCGTGCGGAATGCGTGGAATCACATTGCCTTGCTCATCGTAGGTCTTGATGCCGAAATCTTTTCGGTCGTCACTTGATTTCCCGAACAGCAACCATCTAAACGCGTCAAACACCGTCGTTTTTCCGCTGGCATTCGCGCCGCGAATGTCTGTTTTTCTACCGAAATCAATTTCAAGGGAGCGAATACCTTTGAAATTAGTTAGTGATAGTTTGGTTAGGATTATTTCTTTCATTTAAAAAAAGATTTTGAAAATTATTTATCTGTGAGTTAAGCAATACGTGTTCGCCTCCGCCCTTAGTTCTTCGTTCGTGCGTTGGCGATTACGAAATATCCATTCGTCGATTTCACTGCGCTTAAAGACCAATTTTCCACCGCGTGGCTTGTATACAGGTATTTCTCTGTGGCAGACAAGCGTTAGCAATGATGAACGTCGGTAGCCTGTGTATGCGACGACATCTTCAAGCGTCATTAGTTCCTTTTTTGAGTTGGCGCAAATCAGCGCCTCGAGCGATTCAATTTTCTTCGTCAGAATCGCGATGCTGTTCGTTATATCCATTTTCTTTTTCGGTTATGTAGTAAAAAGGGTAGGCAAGTCCAGCGATGCCCATAATGACGGCGATTATAGAGCCGTTGAATGCTGCTGCAATAAGTAGTGCTATGCCTATTATTGTCATTAAAATCGTCATCAGAGTCGTAGCAGCTGAAAAGAAATCATCGTTCATTGTTCTTCGTTTTTAGTCGGGAATAATTCGCTTGCTGGGATTCCAACCGTATCTTCAATGACTTTCTGTGTCAGTTTGTCAGGAGCGGATCTCTCCGTAAGCCACCCTCGAACGGTCATCTCACTCTTCTTTGTGGCTTTGGCAAGCTGCTCAACCAGTTCTCGTCTTGGCGAGCGAGGGCTAAGCCCTAAATAAAATTTCTTTAATGTCATTCTCATTTTTTGCTATATTTATGTATTTATGTTTTTCTTGACTTGTGGTGGTTGCTCTTTGAGCTCAAGAGCAACCACCCTTGCCCAGCTTATCTTACTTCGCTATCATTGCATATAAGGACATCTCCACAGATGTAATCGCTTTTGTAGATTGCCTCATGCTCTTTGGCTATCTTCGTCGCTTCGTGATTGTAGACGCAACAAAACTTTCCTTCCTCGTTTGCTACCATAATTTCATTGTCTGTAAGGCGCAATACTTCAATATATCCTCCGACGATTTTCTGAAGTTCTTCAAGTTTAAAGTCTGTTCCGTTCTGTGGAGTGACTTCCACGATTGTTCCGTCTGTTTTTATAATTTTTGCCATAATCGTTGTTTTTTTCATAATTTTTTGTCGTTTTGCAGTTTAATAATTACATTTGTGCCGTGCTTATATTGTTTGCACATTGCAAAGATAAGATAGAATCTTAGATTATACAAGATGCTATCTTGTTTTTATCCTATTATTAAGATTTTTTAACAAGATGGAAAACGAGATACTGAGTTATCGCATAGATAAATTACTGGAGGAAAGTAAGTTAAACGCCCCGTCGTTTGCGCGAGCAATTGGTTGCTCAACACCACAGGCGATATATGACTTGCTGAGTGGAAAAACCAAGAGCCTATCACCAAGCATGCAACATAAGATACTATCTTATATGCCCGAAGTCAATTTACAGTGGCTTCTCACAGGTGAAGGCGAGATGCTGAAGCCGACCGAGGGTGTCGCTCCAAGAGATGCAGTCCCGCTCGAGGATGTGGGTCGGCAAGGCAACACAGATAATACACTTGACCGACTATTGACGATGATGGAGAGACTAATTGAGCAAGGCGATAGACAGACGAGAGTTGCCGAAATCAACGCTGAAGCAAACAAACAAAACTCTGATAATCTCGCCCGACTTATCGAACGCTGGGACGCAATGCAAGGGAACTCCCTATCACACAGGCAGGGTGTCGGATAATCCACCTTGCCCCATTTAACCAAACAAGAAATATGCGTGTCGTCTGCGACGATTATCCAGCTTAAGAGTCGCAGCGTAGAGAATTTAGACGGAAGAGAGATAATGAGAAGAAAAAAAACAACGAACAAACTGGATAGATTTGAAAGATTCATCGGGGATTGACAAAGATGTTCCGTTTTGGGTAACGCTTTTGCCGCTACTCTTCCTTGTCGAATCTATTTTATCAATGTTCGCTGAAAATTATTAACCCAATATATAATTTTATGGTAGGAATATCAGTTTTAGCGGGCATCATCGCCCTTGTTTTTGCTATTATTTTTTATGTGAAATTTTTCCAGATGGCAGCCGACATAAACCGAATGTCGCGGCTCATGGAGGAGTTGGCGAAGAAAAATAAAGTATCACTTAAAAAGGAAACAAGCGCAGAGCAGTCGCAAGAATCTGCTTCAACTCTGTCTGCTGCAAATACAGATGCCACGCAAACAACGGAATCAACATCGGAGAATAATGATGTATTTTCTAAAATTGGATGGCCGATTGTGGTCGGTTTAATCATTCTTCTTTTTATCATTGCCATTATAGATGCTCTTAAATAATCAGTAAATAATCTATGTATATACATATTATCCAAACATTGGCTAAGTTTGTCAAACATCGCAATATCGACTTGAATGAACTGCGTCAACTCCGTCTGCAAACTCAGTTTGCTATCGATCGAAAAGAAATTATCGGGCAGTCAACAAAGGACGAATATGCCGTTCTTGCTGCTCTTGATGATGTGTATTATAATAGCACCACCGCCAATGAGTAGACGGAGAGTGTATCAGCAAGCGACGCTTGATGTGCAACGTAGATTTTTCGATACCGTCACCGAACTTGTCGCAAGTGGAGCGATTATCGGCGGAGTCGCTGGGTATTGCAATACAGCGAAAATTGAAAATAGTCATTATTACGCGCAACGAAAAGATCCACAGCGAGGATTTTTTGAAATTGCATGGATAATGCCGTTGATTACTATATATGGCATATCGCCAGTGTGGATGTTGCTCGGCAAAGGGAAAAAGTACAAAACGATCAGAAACACAACTAACTATGAAGAAAAGACTTCTTGTGATAGTGCTGTTGGCACGCCCTCTATATGAATAAAAACAAAGAAAAACACACCAAAAAATAAGCGGATGAACAATGATTTTGCGGCGAAAAAGTTTGCTATTTTGTAAACTTTTCTGTATCTTTGCAGTGTTGAAAACAAACGATAACGATGGCAGCATTCCAACTCATATTATTAGACGAGGCGAAAAAATTCCTCGACAACATTCCTCAAAATGCGCATAAGAAAGTGCTATACAATATGTGGAGAGTGTCTGGTGGAGAGAAAAACATTGAGCTATTTAAGAAATTGGAGAAATCTGAAATTTGGGAATTTCGCACATTATACAACGGAATAGCATATCGACTTTTCGCTTTCTGGGATACCGAGGAAAAGACATTGGTGGTTGCCACTCACGGAATCATTAAGAAAACGCAAAAGACTCCAAGCAAAGAGATAGCGAAAGCAGAAGCAATAAGAAAAGAATATTTCAAAAATAAATAATTATGGAACAGAGAGGAAATCTGAAGCTCTACACGCTCGAAGAAGTTACGGATGAAATCATCGGCAAAAAAGGAACTGCCGAACGAGACGAATTTGACAGGGACGTAGAGGAAGCATTAAAAGCCTACAAACTCGGGGAAACCATAAAAGAGGTACGCAAAGAACAAGACCTCACACAGGAGGCTTTGGGTGAAAGAATAGGGGTCAAAAAGGCGCAAATAAGCAAAATCGAAAATGGGCAAACGATGACTTTGCGCACAATGAGCCGTGTGTTCCGCGCCCTCGGCATCACGTCTGGAGAACTGCTTCTCAGCAACGGGCAGAAACTTCAACTTTGGTAACCGCTACTTCTTCAGTGCGTCGGAAATCTTGGCCACTGCCGCTTGCTTGTTCTTGTCAAGGACTTTCGCATAAATCTGCGTTGTGCGAATGTTTGTATGCCCGAGCAGTTTGCTGACGGTGTAGATGTCAGTGCCGATGTCGAGCATCATAACTGCGAATGTGTGCCGTCCCGAATGGAATGTGATGTGCTTATCAATGCCTGTGATTGGCATTATCCGTTTTCTGAGCGCGTTGTTGGCGTGCATTGATGATGTCAGCGCGAAAACCATCTCTGATGTTTTTGGTTGACGATTAATGATTTCAACAGCTTGTTCGTTGATGTCAAGATATTCTTGCTGCCGAGTTTTCTGTTGCTCGAATGTAATCCGCGTAAAGCCGAATTGCGTTGAGATGTTCGACCACTTCAGATTGCGGATGTCGACCCATCGTAATCCTGTAAGGCACGAAAAAACAAAAGCATCCTTAATAGATTCATAACGTGGATGACACGGACTTGCAATCAACAAGCGCAATTCGTCAATTGTCAGAAACGCACGTTCCTTTGGGTTGACTTTCGGTAACTCTCGGATGGTTGGGATGTCGTCTTTTGAAATGATGTGGTCGCGTGCCGCTGTGTTAAGACTCGTTGTGAAGATAGAAATAAGATGATACACCGTACTTGGATTAAGTGGACGACCTGTGCGCAAAGAAGTTGTAGATAACAGGTGTTTTACAAACCCGTTCGCCCACGATGAAGTGATGTCGTCAAAAGTGAGCGATTCTGCCCTCTTGTCGTAAAGCTTGATTTGATGCAAACACGTCATCCAGTTTCGTTTTGTGCAGACAGTGCGTGATGGACTGCTGATAAGCGAGCGGAAATATTCGCAAAACAATACTGTCGGACGCTCGCCATCAAGACCGAACCGATCGTTCCGCGCGTCAAGAATCCGCTTTGCGCATATTTCTTCAGCAAGCCGCATTGTTTCTCGGTTTCGTTGTTTGTCAGCCCTCGTTCGTTCTGGTTCCAGGAAAAGACCAAGCGTTTCACTATGTCGCAAGCCGTTGCTTATCACATCAAGATATAGCCGTATGCGACCACTCGGCAACTCTCGTTGGCGTAAAGTAATTGATGTTTTCTTCTTCATTTTGCGTCGTGTGTTTATAGATTTTTTCCGTGCAACAAAAATACAACAAAAAAACCAAAAGGAATCAAACGAAAACAAACAATCTGCAAATCCGTACACTCTGTATATCGTTAGTTTTGTTGTTTTTGTGTGTTTTTGTTCGTTTTCGTTTGATACGTAAAACCTTTGCATTACTTTTGTATACAACTAAATCAAACGATATGGCAACACCAGTTTTAGGCATAGTAGTGCCTTGCTACAACGAACAGGAAATGCTGGAAACCACAATCCGGCAACTATCGGCTGTCATCTCAGGACTTGTCGACAAGAACAAGGTTGCAGATTCAAGCTGCATGATTTTAGTCGACGACGGAAGCCGCGACGCCACATGGGACATCATTTCAAAACACGCCGCAGAAACAAGCGTTGTTTGCGGGGTGAAACTCGCCGGCAACGTAGGCCATCAAAATGCCTTGATTGCCGGTCTGACCGCCGCCGTTGAGTTTTGCGATGTGACAATTTCAATTGACGCCGACCTTCAGGACGACATCAACGTCATCGAGCAGATGGTAGACAAATATCTTTCAGGCACCGACATAGTATACGGAGTGCGCGACTCGCGTGCAACCGACACCTTCTTCAAGAAGAACTCCGCCCTGATGTTCTACAAGCTGATGAACGCACTTGGGACAAAGACCATCTACAACCACGCCGACTACCGTCTGATGAGCCGTCGGGCAGCAGAGAAACTGCTTGAGTTTCCAGAGCGCAACCTCTTCATCCGCGGCATCGTGCCTCTCATCGGTTTCACCACCGACACCGTGACCTACGACAGGAAGGCGCGTATGGCTGGAGAATCGAAATATCCGTTGAAGAAGATGTTGAGTTTTGCCGTCAACGGCATCACGTCGTTCTCCATCCGCCCCATCCGGCTGATTTTCTCCGTTGGCATAATAATGCTTCTCGCCACCATCGCAGTGTCGCTCTACACGCTTCTGGCATACACAGCCGGACACACCATCAAAGGCTGGACATCGCTGATGTTGTCGCTTTGGTTCATCGGCTCGCTTATACTCATCTCGCTTGGCATTATCGGTGAATATATCGGCAAGATTTACGTTGAAGTGAAGAAGCGCCCCCGCTTCTTCATTGAGAAAAGCATCATAAACCGCACTGAAAAAATTTCGAAATAACTATGGAATACGGATTTGTCAAAGTTGCCTCCGCCGTTCCCACAGTGAAGGTAGCAGACTGCAGGCACAATGCCGGGCAGATGGCAGAAATGATTGCCGACGCCGCAAATCAGAATGTGGAAATCATCATATTCCCAGAGTTGAGCATCACCGGATATACATGCGGCGACTTGTTCGCACAAAGCGTCCTGCTCGAAGAGGCAGAGAAATCGCTGGAATGGCTGGTTGCGGAAACACAGTCGCTTCCTGTGATTTCGATCGTTGGAATCCCACACCCTCACAACGGCTCTCTCATAAACGCTGCCGTGGTGTTCCAATCAGGCAAAATTCTTGGAGTCGTCCCTAAGACATTCCTTCCCAACTATAAGGAATTTTACGAAAAACGCTGGTTTGCATCAGCCTTGCAAACCCCAGAATGCGTGACTTCAATCTGCGGACAACGCGTGCCAATGCAGCGCGACATGCTGTTTGCCACCGGCAACACAACATTTGGCGTAGAAATCTGCGAGGACCTTTGGTCAACGATTCCTCCAAGTTCATTCTTATCGCTTGAAGGCGCTGAAATCGTGTTCAACATGTCGGCCGACAACGACTGCGTCGGCAAGCATTCCTATCTGAGGAATCTTGTAAAGCAACAGTCGGCAAGATGCATCGCCGGATACGTATTCTCTTCCTGCGGATTCGGCGAGTCAACGACCGACGTTGTTTTCGCCGGCACTTCAATAATCTGCGACAACGGCTCAATAATCGCCGAAGGAGAGCGCTTCGCCATGGACAGACGGATGACCGTAGGCGAAATCGACGTCGAGAGTATCCGAAACGACCGCCGCGTCAACACCACGTTTGCCGAGAGCCGCGGGCTGCACTCTCGGCAAGCCGTCACGATAGACGCTTTGCCGCAGACTCCGTCGGCACTCAATCTGACAAGAACCGTCAACCCTCTCCCGTTTGTGCCGTCAGGCTCCAAACTCGATTCTTGCTGCGAAGAGATTTTCGCCATCCAATCCACCGGATTGGCACAACGGTTTGCCCACACGCATGCGGAAACAGCCGTAATAGGCATCTCCGGAGGTCTTGACTCCACTCTTGCGCTTCTCGTGGCAGTAAACACATTTGACAAGCTCCACAAAGACCGCAAAAACATTATCGGCGTCACAATGCCCGGATTCGGCACCACCGACAGGACTTATACCAATGCCCTGTGCCTTATGAAGTCGCTCGGCGTGACCATCCGCGAGATTTCAATCAAAGATTCCTGCATCCAGCACTTCAATGACATCGGCCACGACATAAACGTGCACGACGTGACTTATGAGAACTCTCAGGCCCGTGAACGCACCCAACTGCTTATGGACATTGCCAACCAACGCAATGGAATGGTAATCGGAACAGGCGATCTGTCGGAGCTTGCTCTCGGATGGGCCACCTACAACGGCGACCACATGTCGATGTACGGAGTCAACGCAAGCGTGCCCAAAACGCTAGTAAAACATCTTGTTGCGTGGATTGCCAACCGCCTTGACGACGAAACGGCAAAAACCACATTGCTCGACATCGTCGACACCCCTATCAGCCCTGAACTGATTCCAGCCGACAAAAATGGCAATATAAAGCAAAAGACTGAAGACATCGTCGGTCCATACGAACTGCACGACTTCTTCCTGTACAATTTGCTCCGTCACGGATTCTCTCCGAAGAAGATTTTTGCGCTCGCGCAAATCGCCTTTGACGGAGAATTTGACAATGCCACCATCAAGAAATGGCTGACAACATTCTGCCGCCGTTTCTTCAACCAGCAATTCAAACGCTCTTGTCTGCCCGACGGCCCGAAAATCGGACTGTCGCTGTCGCCGCGTGGCGACTGGCGGATGCCAAGCGATGCCACATCACGTCTGTGGCTTGACGAATGTGAAAAACTTTAACAAAAAATGGACAAGAATATTTCTTTTATAGGCATAATTCCCGCCCGCTACGGCTCATCGCGTTTTCCTGGGAAACCACTGGCTGAGATAGGCGGAATGACAATGATAGAACGCGTGTGGCGGCAAGTGGCCAAAGTGCTCGGAGACGCCGTCGTTGCAACCGACGACGAACGAATACTCAAAGAAGTGGAACGATTTGGCGGACGAGCCGTAATGACCAGCGAAAGCCACAGAAGCGGCACAGACCGCTGCTTCGAAGCCTACCGCAACTGCGGCTCGACTGCCGATGTGATAATAAACATACAAGGCGACGAGCCGTTTATCCACGAGCAGCAGATTGAGGAGATAATGCAATGCTTCAACGACGATGACACTCAAATCGCCACACTCGCACGTAAGTTTGACAAAGAGAAAGGCTTCGATGCGCTAAGCGACTGGACAAAACCGAAACTGGTCCTCGATAACCGCAACTATGCGCTCTACTTCTCACGTTCGGTCATACCATACATCCGCAACAAAGAAACAGGGGAATGGGCTGAATCGTTCCCGTTTCTTATGCATGTAGGCATGTATGCCTATCGTGCGTCAGTGCTTGAGGAAATCACCCGTCTGCCTCAGTCGTCACTTGAAATCGCAGAGTCGCTTGAACAACTGCGCTGGCTGCAGAACGGATATAAAATCAAAGTCGGACTGACCGAACACGAGACTATAGGAATCGACACGCCTGCCGACCTCGAGCGTGCAAACAAATTTCTTGAAAGCTGCAATTTGCCAAAATGATGCAACGCCCTGAAATAAAAGAACTGTCAAACATACAGATTTTCAAGCCTCAGTCTACGACACTCGACAACGGCATCGATATGAAATCAATAAGCATCGGCGACCAGCCGGTGTCGAGGCTTGACATCATTTTTGAAGGAGGCAGATGCGACGGCAGAAATCAAACCGTAAGCGAAATGCTTTCGGCAATACTCCGCGAGGGCACAACAAGCCTCAACGCGCAGGAGATTGCAGAGGCTCTCGACTACCACGGCGCATGGCTCGGATGCGACGCTTCGTCACACAATGCCACACTGTCGCTCTATTCGCTGAACCGCAACTTTGAGAAAGTGGTGCCAATTCTTGCCGACATTGTGATGAACCCATCGTTTCCGGAGCAAGAACTCAGCAACTTGAAATCGCTTGCCGCCAACCGCCTGCGCATCAACCGGCAGAAAGTGGCATTCCTCGCTATGGAGACGTTCGCTCGGCTGCATTTCGGTGAAGGCTCCAACCTCGGAAAGGTTGTCTCAGAAAATGACATCGAAAGCATCACGACTGAAGAGCTATCTAAATTCCACAAGCAATGGTTTGCCCCGCAAAACATGTCTGTCATCCTGTCCGGGAAAGTGGAAGGGCAAATGTTTGACGTGGTCAACAACTGCTTCGGCAAAACGCCCGTCACAGGCGCCCCACAGCAAAGCGCAACCGACAGCCCGTCAATCAAATTCAAACCCGACACCGTTGTCGTCGACAAACCCGACGCTCTGCAGTCTGCCGTAAGGATGGGCATGCCAACCGTACTTCGCTCCGACGCTGACTACATTCCTCTACGCATCCTCATCACAGCTCTCGGCGGATATTTCGGCAGCCGGCTGATGACCAACATTCGCGAAGACAAAGGATACACCTACGGCATCTCGGCATCGTTGTTGGGCTATCGCAACAATTCATTTATCTCAATCAGCTGCCAATGCGACACATCCCACACTTGGCAAGTGGTGAACGAAATAAAGACTGAGATTGAGAAACTGCAGAACGACAAAATTCCCGATGATGAATTGCGTAGATTGAAGTCGTTTATGATAAGCGACCTGGCGCGCACCCTCGACACGCCATTCTCAATCGCCGACTATTACGCGTCGCTCCACAACAACCACATCAGCACAGACTATTTCGAGCGGCAGCTGGCTACAATCAACTCCATTTCCGCCTCCAGCCTCCTCGACATAGCACAACGCCGACTGTCATCGACAGAAATGCTCACCGCTGTTGCCGGCAACGCCAAAGATTTGTAAACAAATGGCAACTTAATCCGGACAAAGCATCTTCGGGTAAATCCGGTGCTTCCAACAGCGGGTGCTGCGTGACATTTCTTTTTGGGGGAATTATCACAACTTTGTGTATCAGCTCCTTTTATGTCTGACAAGTGCTATTTTATCAATAAACCATCAATCATTAAAGATTTATAATAAATAATAAGAACAACGTAGAAATACGCTACAAATCAATAACTTTGTATCAACAATGATACGCAACCTAATCATAGCACTCGTTGTAGCGATATTTACAGCTTCGCTTACCTTGTCAGAAGAAATGGCAGATGATACGGATTCTTATGGAAACGTGCCATCTGTAGAAAGTTGCATACCTCAAGATAAAAAGGAAGCAAATGATGACCATGAAAAATCTTCTGTATCATCTGCATTCAATCAATTTTCCTCCCACCTTTGCCTCGTAAGCAGAGGACACAAAACACGAAGTAACGGCGGTTTCCTGATCGGTTTTAGGTTCGGAAACACTCACTCATTAGGATATCCCGTTTACCGTAAACATTCTATTAACCCATTCATCGTCCATAGATGTAGTGTGCCGCATTACATCTTCCATCGGAATCTTCGTATTTAGCAGGTTATCTCACTTAGATACAGATAACATATTATTAACGAACAATCATTTTAATGGGCTTAATCTTATTATATTTTTTAGGTGCTCTGTCACTGTCCTTTTTATGTTCCGTCCTGGAGGCGGTACTTCTTTCCACTCCCATATCTTTCATTTCGATGAAGGAGATACAAGGCAATAAAACTGCCACTCTGATGAAACAGTACAAGAATAACGTAGACCGTCCGGTAGGCGCGATTCTTTCACTCAATACCATCGCTCACACCATCGGTTCTGCTGGAGTGGGAGCGGAATCCATAAAACTCTTCGGAGAAGAATATTTCGGTATAATCTCGGCTATTCTGACGCTCCTCATTCTGGTGCTTTCGGAAATCATTCCTAAAACCATCGGTGCTTTCTATTGGCAATCACTCGCCATGCCTGCAACCAAGGCTATCAAGGTACTGATAATCATTTCTTATCCGTTGGCACTTCTGTCAGAGCTTATTACCAAAGTGTTTACACCTAAGGGAAACCGGGTTACCATGAGCCGCGAAGAAGTCTCAGCCATGGTCGATGTGGGAACCACAGAAGGCATCTTCCGTGAATCTGAAAGCAAGATTATCAAAAGCTGTATCCACTTGTCCAGTGTGAAAGCAAGAGAAATCATGACTCCGTCCATCGTAGTAGAATCCGCACATCAGGATTTGACAATCAAAGCATTCTACGAACAACAAGAATGGAACTTCTCCCGTATTCCAGTCTACGACAAGGGCAAGGATTACATAATAGGATATGTGCTGAAAGACATGATATTGAAGGCTTTATCCGAGGACAAATTCCAAACCAAACTGTCATACATGATGCGTCCGATTCTCTCTTTCCGTGAAGATGAATCTGTCTACCAAATATGGGAGAAAATGCTGGAAAAGCGTGAACACATCTCAATAATCGTCGATGAATACGGAAGTCTGCGAGGCGTGGTCTCAATGGAGGACATCATTGAAACAATGACGGGTGTAGAGATTGTCGATGAAGATGACGTAGCTGTAGACATGCAGGTACTTGCCAAAGAAAAGTCCGTGTTAATGACACAAAGCAAGAAATAAAAACACGACTATCTTACGCTGAAATAGAGATAGCGTAAAAACTCCGCATCAATCGTCAGATTGGTGCGGAGTCTCTATTAAATAACCAGATATTGGCTTCTAAAAACCTTTACCTTTGGCTCTTTCATATACCATTTCCTGCTTGATTACTTCTTCTCCGACTTCACAATCTCGTAGCTTTCAGCATCGATGTGGTAAAACGACAAATATGCCTTGCCTTCCTTCGCCTGACGCTCCGCTATCTTGTTGCGGTAGTCCTTCATTCGCGCGGCAAACGTGTTGATTTCCGACTGTCCCTGCGCAGCTTTTTCCGACTCGCAGCCCACTTCCACATTTTCTCCGTGCACTTCCTCAAGTTTGGCATAATCAGCCTCCATTTTCTTCACCGCAGCCTCGTCGATACGGTCTTCAACAAGCATACCTTTCACTCTCAGCACCTTATGAATGGCATCCTTTTCAAATGCCCCGAAAGCTCCGGCAGCCTCCGCACGAAGCATACGGTCGTCCTTCGCGCTCACAAGAAATGCCTTGCGTCCGCCATGCTTGCACAAATGCGAGCACTCCCCTTCCACAACAATTGTGTCGCCAACATATTTTTCCGCGTTGTCGAGCACGTTGTCAACTGTCAGCGCCTCGTCGGCAACCGCCGCCTGACCACTGTCTGCCTTAGATCCGCAACTTGCCAAAAATATACTTGCAGTCGCCATTAATGCCAATAACGTTTTTTTCATCTGTTTGTTTTATTTTGAATTAGTGAATAATAATATCGGAATAAACACATAAATACCGAGAATAAGCGTCACAATGCCGCTCGCCACCGCCTTTCTACGACAACGGCGACAAACCGCAAACGCCACAACCGCCAGCACCGCATTGAACACCAGCACCATCCAACTTCCGGCAAAAGCTATGCGTGGATACACCAGCTGGTCGTTGCCCGACGTGAACGACAGCGTGAACGGGAAAACATACGCCTCCAGCTTCTCATAACGCGACTTCGCAATCTTCTCGCTGAAATTGCCGAGCAGCGACATCGAATTGTTGTCTACCGCGCAATATTCTATCTTATCGCCATCGTTGACATTGACAACCCAGTTGAATACGTTTGCCATCATGACTATCTTCTCCGTTTCCGGGTTCCACTTAAACGGCATCCGCCGCATTGCATAAGTCGAAGCCTCAAGCATATACACATTGTGGTCTGCATCAGTGACAACGCCAAGGAAACGATGGTCGACATTCTCCGTGACAAACACATGGCGCACATCAATCTTTTCAGCGTCTGCCACACGATGCACATAAGGTCTGCCCACCTGCATTTTCACATGATAAAGCCGATGGTTGGCATCTGCCATCAGATAGCCCTCGTCATACGGCTTACGGGATGTGACATTGGCATTCATCACCGTTGCAGGAAATGCAAAGCCCTCATCTTTAAGCATCTTCGTGAATCGCGCACTGCGCTCAGGCAAGACGGCATTTGTCGCCATATCGACAAACTCCATTTCTTCAGACGTGAATCGGAACACCTCCGTAGCGTCTTCAAGCTCCAGACGCTCCGGCATCGACTCCATCATCATGTCGACCCTGGCATTGACACGGTTCACCTCCCGCGGACTGCTTACAAAAACCCACGAGTTTTCCTTAAATATTTTTATCGACACCTGATGCCCGCAGACAGTGTCGGGCAACTCTTCCTTGCCCGACAGCACGGTGTAGAACACCTGCGGAAGCAGGCGGTCGCGCTCGTCGCGTGTCACCTCTTTCGACAAAGAGCCGTCAGCATTCAGCTCAAAATACTTCATCTTGCCGTCATCGTCGTCGCTACGCGACATGACAAACTTATCCGACACCGGGCTATAATAAACCACCTGCGACTTCGATGCCGACGGCACGGCAAAACCGACAAGCCACGGAAGAAACCATGCCAGAACCAACGTGGCTGCCACAATAAGAAATATGTTACTCAATTTTTTCATCATCAATCCTGAAGGCCCTCCTTAAACCGATATACCGAACGATAAACAAGCAACGCACACAACAGCGAGGCTACGACAAACAGCAGCAGCACGCCGTTGTAGGCCTCCGGTGCATCACCGGCAAAAAGCCATGAAACGACACCGACTCCAAGCAACGACAACGCCACCTTCTGGACTCGGCATCCTTCAATACACACCGCTGCGGTGAAAAAATAGGCAACGACTCCAGCCACAAACCACGGCGACATGGTCAAAACAACCCGCGACACGAGTTCCGGGGCAAGAACACGCATGTCGTAAACCACAACAATCACCGACGTCACAACCGAAACCGCCACTATTTCAGCCAAACCGACAGCAAGCATGGCAAGCACCATACGGTTTTGCGAATACGGGAGATGCAACGTCAACTTAAACCGTTTCTGCACCATTTCAGGCAGCATCTGGGCAAGCCCCACACCAACGCCCACCGCCAGCGGGATAAACGTCAGATGATTCACAAACATATTGTCCTTCATCAGCATAATCTGCCAGATATGCTCTACGCCTTTCACCGTTCCAACACGGTTCATGCTCAGAATCTCGAATCCAGCCATACACACCGACAGAAGCAGTCCTATCAAAAACACACCGCGTGTTTTCAACCATTCTTTATATATTATTGCCTTCAACATAGTTCTAATATTTACCTGTCAATCCTATGAAAATGTCCTCCAACGACAATTTTTCCTGTCGTAAATCCTTATACTCGATTGCTTTTTCCTCCAATATTTTCCGCACAGCCTCACCGGTCTCGAAACTGAACGTCTCGCAATTCTCCCGAATGCGCGAAGTGCTGTAGAGGCGGCTGTCGGACTCCAATGCGCTGCAATCAGCAGCCGTAAACGCATAACGATGGAATGTGTCCATCAATTCCTTCACTGGCTTCTGCACCAATATCCTGCCATAGTCAAGAATTATGCAGTCGTCCACAAGCCGTTCCATATCCTGGATGATGTGCGATGTCATAAACACCGTCTTATTCTCCGCCTTGGCATACTCACGCAAATAGTCGGTAAACAGACGGCGATAACCCGGATCAAGCCCCAAAGAAAAATCATCGAGCACCAAAAGGTCGGCATTCTGCGCAAGAATCAATCCCAACGCCACCTGCGACCGCTGGCCGCACGACATGCTTGACAACTTCTGGTCGGGCGTGACTTTCAGTTTCTCCATCAACTCATAATACGCCGCACGATTCCACTTTTTATAAAATTGAGAATAGAAACGCTCTATCTGTCCGATAGTCATAAAGGCATACTGCACATGCCCCTCCAGCAGCAACGCGATGCGCTCGCGGGTAGCCGCCGACATTTTTGTTATGTCTTCACCAAAGATTTTGCACACACCACTCTGCGGGCGCAGATAGCCCATCAGAATGTTGATTGTCGTAGTTTTTCCTGTTCCGTTCTTTCCGAGGAGTCCCAAGATGCGTCCTTTCGGCACATCAAACGACAGATTGTCATAGATAATCCGCCCTTTACCATAGCGCTGAGACAACCCCTTGACGGAGATTACAATCTCTTCTTCCATTTGTTGACTTTGTTTACTTCTTCAAGGTGCAAATTTAAGGCAATAAAAGCCGCCTGCAAATACCTAAAAAAGAGTATTCGCAGGCGGCTTACGTCCTATTCAATACCTAATAATTGTGTTATTCGGTGAAATTCATATTCTCAATCCGTGTAAAACAGATGTTGGCCCAGTTCTTGTTAGCAATCACCGAGGTGAGACACAAGCCCAAAGCGCGCGCCGCATTGACAATCATATCTATGTCGTCGACATAGAAACCGCTTAGAAACATCCGTCCTTTAGGTTTCATTGCCCGGGCGTAGACAGCGATGTCGTCGAGAATGATGTTGCGGTTGATGTTTGCCATGACAAAATCAAACGCTCCAGTCTCTGTCACCGTTTCCGCGCCACCAAGACGCAACTCCACTTCCGGTGTATCGTTGAGTTTTATATTGTCCACCGCATTTTCGTATGCCGCCGGATCAATCTCCACACCGACCACCTTCTCCGCGCCTCTCATAGCCGCAAGGATGGCAAGGATGCCCGTTCCCGTTCCCATGTCGAGCAACGACAGTCCCTCAAGGTTATTGTTGAGCAATCGGCCTATCATCATACTCGTCGTTTCATGATGCCCTGTGCCGAAAGCCATCCTTGGATCTATCACGATGTCGTATTCCGCAGACGGATAGTCGTGATGGAACGAACTGTGGACAACACACCGGTTCTCAAACACAATTGGTTGGAAATAGTTTTTTTCCCACTCGCTGTTCCAATCCTGACCAGGGATAAGCTCCTCTGAAAATTCAATCTTTCCCTCAAACGGATATGAAGCGACGGCATCTCTCACCGCTGCCGCGTCATACAGCTCTTTTTTCACATATGCCGACAATCCTTCTGCGTCGGGGACAAAACTTTCAAAATTCTTCTCACCCAACAGCGCCGCCAGGATGTCTGTTTCTGACTCCATACACGGTGTCATGTTAAACCGCACCAAATAATAGTCGTTCATTGCTCAATTGTGTTTTTAATATAAAATAAAAAAGAGACTACCTTTATCAAGCAGTCTCTTTAGAGGTTCGTGGCGGAATCGAACCGCCGTACACGGTTTTGCAGACCGTTGACTAAGCCACTCATCCAACGAACCATTTCGTCTTTGCGTTTGCAAAGGTAGGCAAAAGATATTTAACGTGCAAATATTTATTGAACATTTTTTCGCTGACTTTCATCCCCGTTTGGCAAAGCGTTATTTATCAGTACTGTTGCCAACAAGTATTTTTCTTCAGAAAATGCGCTTGACGGGATAAAATCGAACGCCATGGCTTTGCCGGCATGAAACAGTTTGATTCCGGCATCCGCGACATCGCACCTGCAGAAAGCCTCCCATCCTGTCTTTTTTACTGAAATGACGGCATTCTCCCCGTCGACAAACTCGCGTTCGATTCCGCCTTCGCCAATCCTTACACGGCAACGGCGTATCGACGACACGCATTCCTCGCTCAACGCATAATAGAAATATGCAAGTCCGAGCATCATCGGAATCACGAAAAACTCAACCATAAGGGCTGCGTAGAGAAAATTCAGATTCCACAACGCCAAGACCGGGAACGGCAAGGCTACAAGCACAAAGAGCCACCATCTCCGCTTCAAATACAAAGGAAACAACTGCCGCATATAGGCACCAGCTGACAATTTATAGACTTCCGACTCTATCATTTAGACGTGTCGAGGAATGAAAAATACACCGCTCCGACAAGAAGCAGGAATGCCACGATATGATTCCATCGTATCGACTGCCCTTGAAACACGAATGTGGCGACAACCGTAAACACAACCAGCGTTATTGCCTCCTGCATCACCTTCAACTGAACCAACGAGAACGGTCCGCCATTTCCGGCATAGCCGATGCGGTTGGCAGGCACCTGAAACGCATACTCGGCAAGGGCGATTCCCCAAGAAAACAGTATCACGGCATACAGCGGCCAATTCTTAGTTATGCCAAGCTCTCCCAAACGCAAATGTCCATACCATGCCAATGTCATAAACACATTAGACACAACAAGCATCAATATTGTCAATATCGCAGAATTCATCATTTACCAAGTTTTATTCCATATTTTTCATAGACAGCCATACTCTCACGACGGCACTGCTGGCTGATTCCCGTTCCGTCGGGTTTGAACAACGCTTTTAGATTGATATAATTCTTCCCGTTGTCATACGTAAACGAGAACACCTGTTTCTTCAACTCGTTTGCCTTGTCGCAGGCAGGAGCATTACCTGTTGCCGGGTCTGCTCGGAGATCCAAAGGCACACTGTCGACTCTGACCGGCGACACCACTCCGCAAGGAGGATATCCAAGCACTGTCCACATAACCATGTCTTTAATTTTTTCAGGAGTGCCGACACCCTGTATTGCCACCGAGGCAGAAGATATTCGGCGTGGGATGAAATCATTGTCTGTGGCCCATTCCACAGTATCCGTCTCGAAATCTTTTCCTATCAACGAGTGATAATATGAGCGCGACAGCACCTCGGTCATAACCGCAGGAGTCACCGACGCGCTTGCCAGATACGGAGCAAGCAGATGTTCGGCTGTGCGGCGGCGCACATAGCCATATCCTTCTCCCTTCCTTCCCGAGTCTGAATAGTTGGTTCTGATCAGATAATCCCCCACGTCAAAACGGGCATATCTCCAATTGTCGGTTTCAAAATACGCGGCATTGCCATAGGCGTCTATCACACCGAAATTGGCTTCCACGCCAAGAGGCTTCGGCAACGTGTCGAGCAGACATGCGAAATCATCCACCGTGCGGCATTTTCCCAGAGCAATTGCCATAACCGCTCCCTCTTTATCCATTACCGAGACCGTGTCGTTCTTCAGATTGTAGGACGCCGTGTTCATTATGGCAAACCCAGCATCGTTCATTCCCATCCAAGCCTCCTTGCATTCCTTGTCGGAACTGTTGAAAAGCGCCACATAAGGAATTTTTCCGGCGGCATCTATCCGTTCCACCTTATTGTTCAAATCGCTCGTGTCGCGATGCTTCCACAAAATTGGCCTGCCGTCGGCAGTCAGGCTGCCTGATATGATGGCCGAGGTGCATGCCGCTGCGTCCACAACAGCCACACACGCCAACATCACCGATAATATTGTCTTCTTCATCTGCATCTGTAGATTTTTTATTCTACAAAGGTAATGCATCTATAAAAAATATGGCAATTCCGGATAAAAAAATCCAAAACTGCCATATCGTAATTTATTTTCAGACTACCCTACTTCACGATAATCTTCTCAGTCGACACCCCGCCGTTGCCAATCATTCTGACAATATAAATGCCAGCCTGAACCGACAACGCCAAACGGTTGCAATTGCGAGAATTTGCAACAAGGACTCCAGCCTCATTATATACAAACACCTCGTCGACCACTGCGCTTAAACGCAACTCACCATCGGCATAATCAGCTGTCAAACCGCTATTTTCGCCAATGCTCTCAACGCCCGACTGTCCATAATAAACCGGCTCATACTCATTGCCATAACGGTCGAGCACACAGACTGCATAATTATATCCCGACTTCTTGTCGTCAGGCATTGTATATGTGGTTTTATAACTCACTCCGAGCAGATATTCCGCAGGGATATTTGAATCCAAAGTTTCCACATTCACAGACTCCGGCACTGCATACACCGAATAGCGCACATTGTCCACTCCTGCCCACGACAGCACCGTGGCACGCTTGCTGAGCGCCGACACCTGCACCTTCTCCAAATCGGATTTCTTCCAATCAATTGCAGGCGTAAGCGCTTTGTTCTGGAACTTGTTCACCTGCAGCCATTCGCCAAAACCGGATTGCTTCTTGCCTGTTACATAAGCCGCTGAATAAAACACCGCTCCCGGAGCCTCGTTTTCCGTATAGTCGCGGGAGAACTGCACCTGCTTTCCAATTTCTTCCCAATCGCCGGTTGTGTTTGACGAGTTCAAGAACGAAATTGAATGGCTTGCGTAATGATGGCGTCCAAAATGCTTTGCCACATACGACCACCACTTTGTCATCGGCCCGAACGGATTGGTCTTGTGGTTGGTTTTCCAATACAGCTGCGGAGAGATGTAGTCTATGGTTCCAGCCTCAAGCCATGCCACAGGATCAGAGAAAATTCCATCATATTGCCAGTCGCTTGCCACAGGGCAACGGTCGATGCCGTGTTTTGCCGCAACAGCGGCTGATGTGCACGCCGCTCCGGCAGGGCTTATGCCGAAACGCACATACGGCTTTTGCTGCTGCACCATTTTGTAGACATCGGCAACCATCTGGTTTACGTTGTTTCTACGCCAGTCGCCAAACGTCATCGACGCGCCTGATTTTTGCCACAGATCGTAATCGCCGGCGCTGCTGGTCACAGGAATGCCTTCTGGATAAAAATAATCGTCAAACACAAGTCCGTCAACATCATAGTTGCTAATGATTTCCTTGCACACGTCAACGATACGCTTACGCACCGACTCCAATCCAGGATTCAGAATCGTGGTTGTTTTACCATCACTTTTGGTGTATGCCAACAACATACCCGCAGACTTCAAAGCCTGGTCCTGCGCTGTCGACCAATTGCTTCCTGTAGAGAATCGATACGGATTGACCCACGCATGGCACTCCATTCCCCTCTTATGGCATTCCTCAACCACAAACGCCAACGGATCCCATCCCGGATCCTTGCCGCGAGTTCCCGTAAGGTAACTCGACCATGGCTCGTAGCTTGATTTATAGAATGCGTCACTCATTGTGCGCACCTGGAAATAGATGGCGTTGAAATTGTTTTTCTGCAAAACGTCGAGATACTTGACCATCTCGTTTTTTTGCGCTGTGGTTGAGCTGGTGCTGCTTGGCCAGTCGAGAGCCCACACTGTTGCCATCCACACGGATCTCACTTCTCTCTTCACTCCCGACGACATCGGCAATGCCGCTATCGCCAGCAAAACGGCAGCTAAAGCACTGCGCTTCAATAATGAGGAAAAATTCATTTTTTAGGTTTAGTTAGGATTTTGATACAAAATTTTTTATCGCTCGCCAAATTTACGAATTTTTCTTCACGTCAGCGCCGAGCGTGCTGGTTTTTCGCTAAATTTGTGACATCAATGCCCATTTTGTTAAAAAAGCAAAATGACAAAAATATTCGCCCGGCATGACCTTCCAAACGGGAGTAAAGCAAACGTTATACTATTTTATGTTTTAAAAACACGGTGCGTGTGGATTTTATTTGTATCTTCATCCCCGAAAAAGATTCAATTTTAGGAATATGAGAAATTTCACCAACGTAAACGATATCGGCGACTTGAAAGCCGCAGTAAAAGAGGCATTGGAAGTGAAAGCCAACCGCTTCGGGTACAAACACCTTGGAGAGAACAAAACTTTGCTGATGATTTTCTTCAACTCATCGCTGCGCACACGACTCAGCACTCAGAAAGCAGCCATGAACCTCGGCATGAACGTAATCGTTCTCGACGTGAACCAAGGAGCATGGAAACTTGAAACAGAGCGTGGCGTGATTATGGACGGCGACAAGCCCGAACACCTTCTCGAGGCAGTTCCGGTGATGGGATGCTACTGCGACGTCATCGGCGTGCGGTCGTTCGCACAATTTCAGAGCAAGGACGACGATTATTCGGAAAAGATTCTGAACCAATTCATCAAATACTCCGGCAGACCGGTGTTCAGCATGGAAGCGGCGACACGCCATCCGCTGCAAAGTTTTGCCGACCTTATCACAATCGAGGAATACAAAAAGAAGGAACGCCCGAAAGTGGTGCTCACATGGGCCCCGCATCCAAAAGCGCTTCCACAGGCCGTGCCCAACTCTTTTGCAGAATGGATGCGCGCTGCCGACTATGACTTTGTCATAACCCACCCACACGGCTACGAACTGTCGGAGGAATTCACCGCCGGAGTGTCTATAATCTACGACCAGGACGAGGCTCTCCGCGACGCCGATTTTGTATATGCTAAAAACTGGGCGGCATTTGCCGACCCCAACTACGGAAAAGTGCTGAGCACCGACCGCTCATGGACTGTCACCACAGAAAAGATGGCGCTGACAAACAATGCCTACTTCATGCATTGTCTGCCGGTGAGACGCAACATGATTGTGAGCGATGACGTAATTGAAAGTCCTCAGTCAATTGTCATCCCAGAGGCTGCAAACCGCGAGATTTCAGCCACCGTGGTCTTGAAACGCATTCTTGAATCACTATAAGGCAATGAAACGGTTTGTGTCAATATTGGTGGCAAGTGTTGCCGCACTTGCCGCATTCGCATCGCCGTCGACACGGCAATGGGACGAAGGTCCGCTGAAATGGAGCGACTTTAAAGGCAACCCTGCTATAAAGTCGACAACTTCTTATTTCAAAGGTTTTCTGAAAACGGTCACCGACATTGAGCACGAGGGAAAGACGCGGTTCAACTCCGACGTGCGCTTTGCCACTTCGGCGGTTGCGCTGATGGACTGCAATGCGTCTTATGCCGACTCCGCCTACCGCACCGACCAGATGCTGCGCTATCACCAGCTGCAGTTTGACATGCTCGAGATTGTACGCCGCAGGCTTCAAGCCGACCTTAATTCGGGGATGACCGGCATTGAGGCCGACAACAGAGTAGCATACTATCAACGAATATACAATGAGCAGACATCCGATTTGGCGAGAGCGACGGTCAACGGCAGCAACGACCAGCGGCTTCAGCAGTACGAATACATGACCCGCAAACAGCTGGAGGAACAACTGCAGCCCAGCGTGCCTGAAGTAAAACCGGGCGACTGGCAAGCCGGTTGGTTTGTAGGCACCGGATGCCTGATTCCGACAGGCGGCATTTCCGACCTGTTCAACTACGCATGGTTGTTCAACATCGGACTCTCCGGCGGATACAAGAATCTGATTCTTAAAGCCGACATTTCATACGGGCAGCCAGACATACACAATTTCACAGACTACAATTTCAACCCGTTCAACAAAACGACCGCCGAAGGCAACCGCTATCAATCGCTGAACAAATACACGAAACTGCTGTCGGGGAGCGTCTCGTTAGGCTATCGCGTCATCGACGTCAAACGTTTTGCCATAACACCGCATATCGGCGGCGGATGGACCAACTACGCTTGGAACAGCGGCGAATTCAAGGAATTTGAGGAGAATGGGGAAACGGTTTGGAAACTTGTCACCGAATCGCAGAAAGAGTCTTTCCACAGCTTCAATTTCATGGCCGGCATCGACTTCGACTGGCGTTTCCACACCACAGTAAGCGACAAGTCGTCATTCTTGTCGGGACGTCGCGAGCAATACACGTCGTCGGTCCGCCTGACACCATATGTAATCTGCTACAACTACGGATCGCTCAGTCCGGCAATAAAAGGCGTGCACTTTGGAATCAACTTGACATACAGCGGATTCATAAGGGCTCTACGAATCAACTGACACACAACAAAAGGCAGGAGTTCGTTCCTGCCTTTTGTTTATTTCTCAGGCAATCGCCTGCTTTCTTTTCTCAGCACTACAGCAAACGCAGTGACGACCATCAGACCGGTAAGCACCCACGATATCGGATAGACCGACATCAGCATCTTAAATCCGTGATAGTTGGGACACACCACATAAACCCACACAATCCTCAGCAGGCACGTGCCGACAACCGTAAACAGCGTTGGCATCAACGACCGTCCCATCCCCCGCAACGACGATCCGGATATCTCATAACTACATGCGAGCCACTGGAATGCCAACACCGTGTGCAAACGTATCGCTCCATACTCATGGACCACCGCGTCGGTCGAGAAGAAATTCAGGAAGAAGTCGTCCTGCCACACAAACAACAGGTTGGCAAATCCACAACCGACGACGCTCATCGCCATGCAGAGCCAGAATATGCGCTTCACACGCTGCATCTGCCCAGCACCGTAATTCTGCCCGATAAAACTGATTGCAGCGCCATTGAACGCCACGACAATGAAATAGCAGTAGAATTCAAAGTTCAATGCCGCCGACGAGCCTGCCACCGCGCCTGCACCATAGGTGTTGATTGTTGACTGTACTATCACGTTCGACACCGAAAACACCATTCCCTGCAACCCTGCCGGAACTCCTATTTTCAATATCCGCCTCAATTCCTGCCCATAAATGCGGATTCCCTTCAATTGAAGTCTGAGCGGTCCCCGCTCTTTCAGCATCAACACCACAATCATCGCAGCGCTCAATGCGTTGGCGATTCCGGTAGCGATAGCCACTCCCTCAACACCCATTCCGCACCAAAGCACAAAAATCAAATTGAGCACGGTGTTGACAATACCCGCCACGACAAGGATGTAAAGCGGACGGCGCGTGTCGCCTTTGCTGCGCAACACTGCTGAACCGAAATTGAAAATCATAAAAAACGGCATTCCCAAGAAATACACCCGCAGGTAGAGCACTGCCATGTCGAGCACCTCCTGTGGCGTATCTATCAGTTCAAGAATCGGGCGTGCCACCGCCACGCCAAGCACTGCGAGAAACAATCCACTGGCGAGCGCCAGCACAGACACCGTCGACACCGACCGGCGCACGCCATCGTCATTGCCGCTTCCTATCTGATTGGAGATTATGGCGTTGGCTCCCATCGAAATGCCGACAAACAAATTGATGAGCAGGCTGATTACCGGAGAATTGGCGCCAACGGCAGCAAGTGCCTCGCGGCCTACGAAACGTCCCACCACCGCCACGTCTATTGAATTGAACAATTGTTGAAGCACACTGCTTGCCGCCAACGGCAGGCTGAAAAGCAATATTTTTTTCAACAACGGTCCGTTGAGCATATCTATCTGATTCTTCTGCGCCATCAATTTCTCTTTTTATAACAGTGTGCAAAGTTAGCCCAAATATGCCACTCTCAATGTACCCGAATTCTTTATTTTGCTTTATTTAAAATTTCATTCGCCGCATTTCCGCAGAAAGCAAGAAGTCATCACAACTACTTCCGCCCTCCGCCTACCGCCGACGGCAACTGCGATGCAATCCATCGACACACCGGCATCCTGACCTTGTCGACAAGAATGCACACGACAAAAATCGCCACATAAAGCGCCACACTGCGCCACACGAATCCAAACGTGTCGTAGTCCTCATAAAGACCAATCAACGAGCTGCGCAGCTTAATCCAAAAATATGGCGTCTTGTGAAGCAGGTAGACCATAAACACAGACACCGAAACCCAATTGACCGCCGGCGAAGAGAATGCCGGAATTTTCACAAAGACCATAAACAATGCCACCGCCGACAACAGCACAAAAGGATTGTTGTAAGCGAAATCAAGATCCAACCCGATGGCGACTGTCGACAATAGATAGACACACAAATATCCCCACAACGGAAAAGCCTGCAGCAACGGCAAGTTTCTATGCAGACAATGACCTATAACGTACAGAAACACCATCTGCATCACGTTGTAGCCTGTAGGATTTATTCCCCCTTTATGAAACCAGCCCAGATACACGTTTATGAATATCAACGCAAGCAGCATCAGATGCAGCCTGCGCCCGTCAAGACGCTCCAGTCCGGCATTCAGGAGCGGGCTTAAAAGAAACAAAGCAAGATAAGCCGGGACAAACCATAAGTCAGTTTTTGAATAAACAAGCAATGCGCCCACAAAACCGTCTGCCAAACAACCCGCCTCAACGCATCTGCAAGCATAGGCAAGCAGCGAGGCAAACAGACACCACAGCGTGAAGTCAAGCAAACGGCGCCTGGTAGCCTTTATCCCGTAATAGCCCGAAATCAGCACAAAGCAGTTGACACCCACTATCGACAGTGATTCAAGAACGTCTTTCCACAAAACGCCAGAATCCAACGCATACAACTGTTCTCTTGTGGGCAAACCGAATGTGGCGCCGACAAAATGAACCATCAGCACCATCATCATACTCAATATGCGCAACATCTCTATTGCCGAATTCCGTTGTTTCATCACAATTTTTTTTAGAACGCCTCTCCTATCGCAAACACGAAGCCACAGGTGTTGCGTCCGAATCCGAAATCAATACGACCATTGACATTATGTTTCAGCTCAACACGCAGTCCGATGCCTCCATTCGCCAGAATGTCCTTGCCTCTGAAATGTCCGGGCGACGTAAACACATTGCCCATTCCTCCCCATAGCGCCACGCCAAAGCGTGAAAACAAATGCTGACGGTATTCCACCTGCAGCGTTGTCAGGTTATTGTCGATATAACGTCCTGAATAATAACCCCTCATACGGATTCCGCCGCTGCCCAAAGCTTCCCGTAGCGGCCACGGCGACTGCTTGCTGTTGAAACTTGCATACGCGTCAAAGGCAAGCATCGCTCCTTTCCACAACGGCTGATAGTAATTACCCGTAAAACTGAGATTGAACAATGTCCTGTCAAACGTGCCAAGCACCTGAGGCCTCACCCCCATGCGCAGCATCAGGTTCACACCTCGCCGCGGCTGAAGAATGAAGTCGCGCGTGTCGTACTGCAGCACCAATCCGAGCCCCGTGAAGAAATGCGATTTGTCTTGTCCCTCAAGATAATCGATATTGTCAATCTTTGTAATCTCGGCATAAACCAAGTCGATCAATGCGCCGATATTGAAATTGCCTGTCATCAGATACATAAGGTCGGACGTATATTTCAACTGATTCCTTGTATAATCAATCTTCGGATTCAAGCCACAAGCCTCTCGAGAGATTCCCCAGAAATCAAGCGGGGAATACGTATACTCCAACTTATAGGAATAGCGCAGTCTTCTTCCTGGGAAATGAGTATTTCCACTGGCTGTAAGGGCAAAAAATCCATTAAGAGTCACATTGCCTATCAATGTGATGTCAGAAGGCTGCATAATCGAGTCGGTGCGGTCAAGCCGATACAGTCCTGTCGCACCGCCGCCGATTCCGAAACTGCCCTCTCTCGTATACGACGGCATCACAATGAAGTTCACATCAAACTTCTTTTCAAACGAACGATCCTTGTTTCCCGTTGCCAGACGGTCAAGATAACGGAGAAACTTCGTGTCGCGTTTCAGCATTGACGTGAACGGACCGGGAACCTCCTTCTGCGCCACGACAGTGTCGGCCGGCTGTGGCGACAACAGTTCTTTAGGCACAAGGCTGTCAATCTCCTCCTGCGACAGCGGTATGTAGCGGTATGACACGGTGTCGGTGCGTTCCTGCGCGACCGCCGTCAGACAAGCCACAAACGCCACGACAAATGCCACGGCAACGCTCTTTGCCAATATTATATATTTGTCAATTATGGGTTTCATTTTCTCAATTGGTTATGCAAAGATACGTTGCACGCAACAATATTCAAAGGGCTATCGCTCAACGACATTCTTTTCGGACATTTTTAATGCCTAAATCACCAAAATTTAAATTTAGCGCGCATACGCCCGTTGTTATATCATTTTGCAAACACAAGGCACGTTTATAAAACATTTTGACAGCAATATTTGGCAATATCAAATTATAATGTTACTTTTGCGCTAAAATAAGAAAAATATGGAACTTATCATACCTAAACGATACAAACTGAAATTGCTTCCGGAAACAACCGAGATTGCAATCAAGTTTATCAAAGACTCTTTTCAAGAGCGGCTTGCCAAGCGCTTGAACCTACGCCGCGTCACGGCTCCGCTTTTTGTGCTCTCTGGCACCGGTCTTAACGACGACCTCAACGGCGTGGAGCACGCCGTCGGTTTCGACATCAAAGCCATGGGCAACCGCCATGCTGAAGTTGTCCACTCATTGGCAAAATGGAAACGCACAAAACTCGGAGCCTACGGCATTGCTCCCGGCTTCGGACTCTACACCGACATGAACGCCATCCGCACATTCGAGGATTTGGACAACATACACTCATTATATGTAGACCAATGGGATTGGGAAAAGACAATAACAGAAAGCGACCGCACCCTTGACTACCTCATCGACACCGTCAACGACATATATGCCGCGCTGCGCGAGACGGAATGGCTGATTTACGAGCGTTTCCCGCACATCACCCCAGTGCTTCCCGAAAAGATAAAGGTGGTTCATTCGCAGCAACTGCTCGACATGTATCCCGACCTTGACCCGAAAGAGCGTGAGCGCGAGATAACGAAACGCTACCGGGCAGTGTTTATCGTCGGCATCGGCGCAGACCTTTCCGACGGCAAGCCTCACGACGGCCGCGCCCCTGACTATGACGATTGGATTACGGAAAACAGTGATGGCTACAACGGTCTGAACGGTGACATAATGCTTTGGAACGACGTGCTCGACATCCCATTTGAGATTTCATCAATGGGAATACGCGTGAGTCCGGAGTCTCTGCACAAACAACTTGAACTGCGCGGCTGTCTTGAGCGCGAGCAGCTTAAATTCCACCAATCGCTGCTCAACGGCGAGCTGCCCTACTCAATCGGCGGCGGTATCGGTCAAAGCCGATTGTGCATGTTCCTCCTGCAGAAAGCGCATATCGGAGAGGTGCAGGCAAGCATCTGGCCAGAGGAGCACATCGAGGAATGCCGCAAGAACAACATCCTGCTGATGTAGCCTAATTCAGACAAGACATAAACAAGAAAACGCCTACCGTTGTGGCAGGCGTTTTCTTGTTTATGCTGATTCGTTTACAAACCCAATGCGTTGAGCTCGTTTTCCATATTCAGCTGATAATAGATGTTTCCGAGCAAACGTTTTGTCTGAGTGTCGGTAGTGTCCAATTCATAAGCCTTCTTCATGTAAGGAAGAGCGGCCTGATACAACGGATCAAGTTTCTCCATCTTGAACTTAGTGAAAGCCGAACCCTGAAGTTTCTCCGCCTCTGTTGCAAGAGCCACAGCCTGCTTCATGTACATACGGCCAGTGTTGAACTGAGCCTGGACGTTTTCCGGTTCCATCTCAACAGCCTTTTTGTAGAAATCCAATGCCGAGTCCTCATCCTTCTTCTGCTCAAGAACGAATCCCTTCAAATTGTAGAGAGCGGCAGTCGGCTTGTTGGCGATAGCTGCGTCAACCATGCTCAATGCCTCGTCAAGGTTGCCCTTGTTGACATTGTCGTTGATGATTACGTTCATATATTGAGGATCCTTGTCGCCGAACAAAGGAAGAGCCTCTTTCGCAATGGCAACGATACCCTCGTTGTCCTGCAAGCCGGCATAGCAGCTGATTGCATAGTCAAACGCCTCCTTCTCCTTGTAGCCCAATTTGCGAGCCTGCGCAAACGACGCAACAGCAGCCTTCATGTCTTCAGCCTGCCAAGCGGCGATACCGCGATAGAATGCGATAAGCGACATTGTAGAGTCAGCCACAGCCACGGGGTTGAACTTATCTTTTCCAGCAATGCCCATGTTAGGCAATTCGAGGTATGCTCCCCATGCGTCATAAGCCTCTTTGTACTTCTTCAAGTTGTACAAATCAGAACCAACGCGGTTGAAATCGACATGGTGTCCGACAAGGATGCCGGCTATATCCTTAGAATATTCAGTTTTTATTTTTGGAAGACCCGTCTTCTTGTCCAATTTAAATGAGCCATCCTTGTTTGTCTGCTTAACAGAGTCCAAAGGAAGAGCCACCTTGAAGTCGTTAAACGCAGTCATCAACGAAGTTGCCATAAGCTCCTTGTCGGCATCCTTGCCAAGCTGAAGCATAGCCATACACTGGTCGTAGATGCCCATGTTTGCCTTTCCTGCAACAAACCAAGTCTTAGCCTGGTCCTTAGTCTCGGCATTTTCCAACGCCGGTTTAATCTTGCCGGCAGCCTCTTTATATGCGTCGACCGACACATTGAAGCCTCCAATCTGATGCTCTACATCGTCAACAAGACTCTTTTGAGCAAATGCACCGAACGTTGTCAAGGCGCAAAGCAATAGAATTGATTTCTTTTTCATTTTAGTTAGATTTTTATCTTTTTTATTCAATATTATTATCTACATTATTATCTACAACATCTGTCGACGGCTCTTGGTTCTGTCCATCGGCATTATTTTCAGCAATCGCCTCCTCGTCGTCGCATGTATCGACCACGCAAACCGAAGCAATCTCATCGTTGCGCTTCTCCAAATTAATCAGACGCACGCCCTGGGTTGCACGACCCATCACACGCACATCAGCCACTTTCAGACGGATTGTTATGCCCGACTTGTTTATAATCACCAAGTCTTTGGTGTCGTCAACATCCTTGATGTCGACCAGACGGCCGGTCTTGTCGGTCACGTTGATTGTCTTGACACCCTTGCCGCCGCGGTTGGTGACACGATAGTCGTCAAGCACCGAGCGTTTGCCATAGCCTTGTTCAGAAACCACCATGACTGTTTTTTCCGTACCGAAAGGCATTGTTATCATTCCTACCACGGCATCGTCGCCGCCATCAAGCGTCATGCCCTTCACGCCAGCCGACATACGGCCCATTTCGCGCACTGCCGACTCGTTGAAGCGGATTGCACGGCCGTTGCGGTTTGCCAACAGCACTTCCTCGTTGCCGTTTGTCATGCGCACTTGCAGCAGCTCGTCGCCCTCACGTATCACGATTGCGTTGACACCGTTCTGACGAGGACGTGAATAAGCCTCGAGACGCGTCTTCTTGACTACACCATTCTTCGTGCAGAACATCAGATAGTGAGAGTTGACAAAGTCGGCATCGCCCAGACGTTTCACATTGACAAACGCCTTGACCTTGTCGTCCGACCCGATATTGAGAAGGTTCTGGATTGCACGTCCCTTGCTGGTCTTTGTACCTTCCGGGATATCGTAAACCTTCATCCAATAGCAACGTCCCTGCTGCGTGAAGAACAGCATATAGTTATGCATCGTAGCCGTATATATATACTCGATGAAGTCCTCTTCGCGTGTCGATCCGCCTTTGACGCCGACACCGCCACGATTTTGCGCGCGGAACTCTGTCAACGGAGTGCGCTTGATGTATCCAAGATGCGAGATTGTGATAATCACGTCGTCGTCGGCATAGAAATCCTCAGCGTTGAACTCTTCCGACGCGTAAACAATTTCCGTGCGACGCTCGTCACCGTATTTGTCACGAGTCTCGACCAATTCATCCTCAATTACCTTGCGGCAAACATCCGGATCGTTCAAGATTGAATTCAAATACTCAATCTGGTGCAACAAGTCTTCATATTCCTGGTGAAGCTTCTCCTGGTTCATGTTGACCAATGCGCTCAGACGCATGTCGACAATAGCCTTAGTCTGGACATCATCCAAGTTGAAGCGCTCGCCCAAACGCTGACGCGCCTCGTCGGTTGTCGCCGAAGAACGGATAATTTTAACCACCTCGTCGATATTGTCAGACGCCACAATCAGACCTTTGACAATATGCGCGCGGTCCTCAGCCTTCTTAATCAAGAAACGTGTGCGGCGGATAACGACATCATGCCTGTGGTCGACAAACGCCTGCAACAGCTCCTTGAGGTTGAGCAACTTCGGACGGCCTTCAACGAGCGCTACATTGTTGACGCTGAACGATGACTGAAGCGGAGTCATCTTATAAAGTTTGTTGAGCAGCACGTTGGCGTTGGCGTCTTTCTTGACTTCCACAACCACACGCACGTCTTTGCCCGATGACAGGTCCTTGACATTGTTGATGCCCTCAACCTTCTTCTCTATAGCGAGGTCGGCAATGGATTTCACCAATTCCGACTTGTTGACATTATACGGGATTTCAGAAATGACAATCACCTCATGTTCCTTCTCCGTTTCAATCTCAGCTTTCGCTCTGACCACGATACGGCCGCGGCCTGTCTCGTATGCCTCTTTCACGCCGGCATATCCATAGATAGTGCCGCCCGTTGGGAAATCAGGCGCCTTGATGTGGCGCATCAGTTCCTCTATTGTGATTTCCGGATTGTCAAGAAGAGCAATCGAAGCGTTGATTGCCTCCGTGAGGTTGTGAGGAGGCATATTGGTCGCCATACCCACAGCGATACCCGAGGCTCCGTTTACGAGCAAGTTCGGGAAACGCGTCGGCAACACTGTCGGCTCCTCCAAAGTGTTGTCGAAGTTTGGCATGAAGTCTACAGTATCCTCGTCAATGTCGCGGAGCATTTCCTCGCCAATCTTCGCAAGACGTGCCTCCGTGTAACGCATTGCCGCCGGAGAGTCGCCGTCGAGCGAGCCGAAGTTACCCTGTCCGAACACAAGCGGATAGCGCAACGCCCAGTCTTGTGCCATTCGCGCCAGCGTGAAGTAAATCGACGAGTCGCCGTGTGGGTGAAACTTACCCATAACCTCACCTACGATACGCGCACATTTCTTTGTCGGCTGGTTGGACGTGTTTCCAAGTCGCTCCATTCCAAACAGCACACGCCTGTGCACGGGCTTGAAGCCGTCCCTCACATCAGGCAGCGCGCGCGACACTATCACCGACATTGAATAGTCGATGTAAGCGTCCTGCATTTCTTTTTCAATATTGATCCTTCTAATACGATCTTCTATCATAATTGTTCTTTAAAAATTCATTACAGCCAGCCCCGAAAACAGGGTTTGGTTCAATATGGCAAAGATACAAAAAATTAACGACATATACCCGCCATCAACGACAGTTTTTCAATGGTTTTTCATCAATTTTCACAATGCCGTGCGGAGAACGTCAGACACGCCGCAAAAACACACAAATCCGCAGACGGTAACACGGCTCCGCCTGCGGATTTTTATTTATTTTTCAAGCACTAAAACTCGCTTGTGAAATGGAATTTAATTTTCGGGAAGTCAGACTGCGCCATCTGCAGCACATAATTGGAATCGGCAAGAAACACGTCGCGCCCGTCACGATCCAACGCCATAAACTGATGCTTGCGCTTTTTAAACGCTGCCAAGGCATCGGCATCGTCGCTCTCAATCCAGCATGCCTTGTAGAGATGTATCGGCTCCCATCGGCATTGCGCGCCGTATTCGTGGAGCAAACGATACTGTATAACCTCAAACTGCAGCTGTCCGACAGTGCCGATAAGCTTGCGGCCATTAAACTGGTTGACAAACAATTGCGCCACGCCCTCGTCCATCAGCTGCTCGATGCCCTTGTTCAGCTGCTTGGTCTTCATCGGGTCTGTGTTCTCGATATATTTAAACATCTCCGGAGAGAAGCTCGGCAAGCCTTTGAAATGCAAATCCTCGCCGGCGGTCAGCGTGTCGCCGATTTTAAAGTTGCCGGTGTCGGGGATACCCACAATGTCACCTGGATAAGCTTCGTCGACCACGTCTTTCTTCTGCGCCATAAACGCGGTAGGCGCCGCGAAACGCATCGTTTTGCCTGTGCGCATCTGCTTGTAGTTGACATTTCGCTCGAACTTGCCCGAACAAATCTTCACGAAAGCGATACAGCTGCGGTGGTTGGGGTCCATGTTGGCGTGAATCTTGAACACGAAACCAGTGAAATTGGGCTCCTCCGGCCTCACCTCTCTCTCCACTGCCATAATAGGCTTTGGCGACGGCGCTATCTTAACAAAGCAGTCAAGCAGCTCCTTCACGCCGAACGTGTTGAGCGCCGAACCGAAGAATACCGGTGCGACAGCACCCTTCAGATACTCCGACTCGTCAAATTCCGGATACACTCCGTCGATAAGCTCAAGGTCGTCGCGCAAGCGCTTTGCATCTGTCTCTCCGACACTTGCGTCGACAGCCGGGTCGTTGACGTCGGAAATCTCCACTCGTTCGGTGACATGCTGCTTGTTTGGCGTGAACAAGTCGAGCGAATGCTCATATATATTGTAGACACCTTTGAAATGCGCGCCGATGTTGATAGGCCAGCTGAGCGGACGCACACTGATTTTCAGCTCGCTCTCCAACTCGTCGAGGATGTCGAACGGATCGCGGCCCTCGCGGTCGAGCTTGTTGACAAAGATAATAACGGGAGTGTTGCGCATACGGCACACCTCCATAAGCTTCCGCGTCTGTTGCTCCACGCCTTTCGCCACGTCGACCACAATGATTACACTGTCGACAGCCGTAAGTGTGCGATACGTATCCTCCGCGAAATCCTGGTGTCCGGGAGTGTCGAGAATGTTGATTTTGTAATCGCCATAATTGAAGCCCATCACGGATGTCGCCACCGAGATGCCGCGTTGTTTCTCTATCTCCATCCAGTCGGACGTGGCCGTCTTTTTGATTTTATTGGACTTCACAGCCCCTGCCACATGGATAGCGCCTCCAAAGAGGAGAAGTTTTTCGGTCAATGTTGTTTTACCGGCATCAGGGTGACTGATGATTGCGAATGTGCGACGTCTTTTTATTTCTTCTTCTAATGTTGCCACAAGAATTGCGTTGTTTTTTTATTTGTTTACTGATAATCCTCCTTGTCAAAAAGGGGCTTGATTTTGTCTTTATGAAAATATGTTGCCAAAAGCGAGACGAATTTCGAGATTTGAGCCATCGCCACCTGCGTGGATTCCGAGAGCTGCCGTCCCTGCAGATGCATCATCATCATGCCGTAGAGCGCGTTGAAGCACGTTTCGATCTCACCGGATTTCTCATCACCGGATTTCGAGCGAAGCTCAACAATTATCGGCAGCGTCTTGTAGAATTCCGATGCATATTCCGGATATTTCACACTCTTAAGCAGCATCTGGTGCAAATCGGACAGCTGTATCACGACGTTCTTGTTGATTTGGATATGCCCTTTCTCTTTCACCCCCTCGATGCGCATCATGTCCATCAGGTCGCCATACCACTGCAGCATCGCCGCCTTTGTGTCCTCGTCTGTGGGATAGTTGTCAACAATGCGCTGACGCACGGTTTCGATGTCGAAACGGCATGCGCGGAATATGTCTTCAAGCTGCCACATATACAGCAGATATTCCGCTATATTCTCTTCTCTAAGTTGCTTTGCCGTGAACATTAGCCTAACCTAATTTGCTGATTCTACGAAGGATTGGCTCGTTGAGCACCTTGATTCGACGTCCGTCGACCACGATTACATGCTCATTGACAAACGACGACAGCGTGCGGATGGCGTTGGAAGTTGTCATGTTCGACAGATTGGCCAAGTCCTCGCGCGACATGTATATGTTAAGCGTCTCTCCGTCTTCCTCAAAGCCATAATTGTCGATAAGCACGACAAGTGCCTCTGCCAAACGTCCTCTGATATGTTTCTGCGTAAGATTGACTATCTTCGTGTCGGAACGGCCGAGATTGTGCGACAGCTCATGGATGAAGAACCACGCCAGCTGACGGTTGCCGTCAATCAGCTCCTCGACAATCTTCATTGGAATCGTGCCCACAACAGAAGGCTCCATTGCAATCGCTCCCGAAACATACGGCTCGTTGGCGAAATATGCCCGATGCCCGAAATATTGAATCGGACGGATCAAGCGGATAATCTGCTGACGACCGCCTATCCCTTCCTTGTATTTTTTCACCTTTCCCTTCAACAGGCACCACAAATATTCCGGAGTTTCCTTTTCCGCGTAAATGATTTGGTTACGCTTGTAGTTGTGAATGGTAAAATTATCAATCACAACCCTCTTCTCCTCAGACGTAAGGACGTTCCAAATCCCCGCCATGTCTTCCTTGACTACTTTTTCTAACGCGTCTCTTGATACCATCATCCGCTTTTTGCTACATAATTATGTTTTAGAGCACAAATATACAGCATTATATGTTCATTTCCAAAAATTATCCACAAAATTTAAACGAGTCGGTAACAATTGCCCGGCATTACGGAAACAGCGCCCTTGAATTCCAGTTCAAACAAGACGCTCAGCAACTTATGCACAGGCATTTTCAGCAATGCGCTCAGCTCATTTATCTGCACCAAATCCCTTCCTTGCAGACAGTCGACAACCGCCTGCTCCTCTTTTGTATATTCTATAAACAACGACTTCTCCACCGGCTTCGCACTGCGTTCCCAACGCATCATGTCAACGACATCCGACGCCGACGTCACAAGCGCAGCCACATTTTTGCGTATCAATGTGTTGCATCCTTCGGAATACACATCGCCCACCCTTCCCGGAAAAGCGAACACATCCCTGCCGTAGTTCTGCGCCACTTTGGCAGTCACCAACGCGCCGCCCTTAAACGCCGACTCCACCACCACAGTGCAGTCGCTGAGCGCGGCTATTATGCGGTTTCTCGCCAGGAAATTCGACCGATGCACGCGCGTACGGCAGCCGTATTCCGTTGTCACAGCTCCGCGGCGGCGCACAATGTCGGCAGCCACAGAGCGATGCTGCGCCGGATATATCATATCCAGCCCGTGCGCCATCACAGCCACCGTAGGCATCCCGCACTCCAACGCCGCCAAATGCGCCGCGACATCGACGCCATACGCCAGTCCGCTGACAACAACCACATCCTTCCCCACCAGCTCGCCAAGCCCAGCCACCAAATCGCGCGTGAGCTTCTGCCCGTAAACGGTGGCATGGCGCGTTCCGACTATCCCAACCGCACACCTTGCGTTGAAGTCCGTGTCGCCTTTTGCATATATCAGCAACGGAGCGTCGGGCACATTCTGAAATCTTGCCGGATAGTCCTGATTGCGGAAATAAAGGCATCTGATTCCGTTTCTCGCCACAAAGTCGAGCTCTTTCTCAGCCTCGCAAAGCAGCCCTTCACGATAAGACGCAGCAAAAATATGGCTGCCGGCGCTTGCCAACTCAGCCAATTCCCGCTCCGACATTCTGAAAAACTCAGCCTCACTGCCCACCGCCGCCAATATGGCTCCGGCGGTCTCCGGCGTGATTCCTTTGATTTTTGAGAACGCAACCTGTTCTATCCCCGGCAACGACATGTCAACGCAAATGTTTTTTAAACACCTCGGCAAGCATATCCCCTCTGTCGAGCTTGCCGTCAGAAAGACAGACGCAGCTCACCACAGCCGACACCACCGACTCTCCCGTGTCTGTCTTGAACAAATCCTGATGAAACACAAACCTGGCGCCTTTCCGCTCCACCCACAACTTGCTGACAAAGCGGTCGCCGCTGCGGAGCGGCGTCTTGTAATCGATTTCCACCCGGTTAAGCACCGGAATCACTCCCTTCTCCTGCATCTGCGCAAACGAAATGCCGTTTGCCACGCAAAAGCCATGGCGGGTATGCTCCAAATAGTGCAAGTAATTGGCATTGTTGACGATGCCCTCTGCGTCAAGTTCGTAATCGCGCACTTCCATCTCGCGCTCATATACATATTTTGTGTCTGTCATCTGCTAATTTTTGCACAAAGATAATGGTTTCTCCAACAATTATAACTAACTTTGCAGACATATTTGAACGATGAACATTCGCAGTGTAATTAACGCGATTGAGGATTTTGCCCCTCGCGCTTTGCAGGAGAGCTACGACAACGCCGGACTGCAGGCAGGCGATGCGACAAATATCTGTACGGGAGTACTTCTTACGCTTGACGTGAACGAAAACACAGTCACAGAGGCAAAGGAGTACGGCTTGAACTGTATCATTTCGCACCATCCCCTTCTCTTCAAAGGAATAAAATCCATCTCTCCCGACACTCCTACGGGACGCATCCTGATTGATGCGATAAGCAACGGAATAACAATCTACTCAGCGCACACCAATCTCGACAATGCCAGATTCGGTGTTTCAAACCGTATGGCCCAAATGCTCGGGCTTTCCGGGATACGCACTTTGCAGCCACAGTCGGCGACATTGGTAAAGCTGGCGGTCTTCGTGCCGGAGGCACACGCCGACAAGGTGCGCGACGCAATGGCTGATGCCGGAGCCGGAGCAATCGGCGACTACGACCGATGCAGCTATTCGCTGGAAGGGACAGGCCGATTCCGCGCCGCAACGGGTGCCAATCCTTTTGTCGGAGAGATTGGCGAGATTCACCAAGAGGCTGAAACGAAGATTGAAGTCATCGCACCGCGACGACTTTCAGGCAGAATCATCAGAGCGATGCTCGACGCCCACCCCTATGAGGAGCCGGCATACGACATCATTCCGCTCGACAACGCCGACAACTATTCAGGAAGCGGCGCTGTGGGCAACATCAAGCCGACAACGATGGGCGGGTTTATCGACCTGCTGAAAGCAACGTTCAACTGCAAGGCAATACGCTACTGCGGCGACGAGCGGAAGACAATAACCAGAGTGGCACTATGCGGAGGCAGCGGGGCTTTTCTGACATCAGACGCCATTGCTTCCGGAGCCGACATCTATGTCACCGGCGATGTGAAATACCACGATTTCACTTCGTTTGCCGACAAAATCGCGATTGCCGACATCGGGCACTACGAAAGTGAGCAGTGCTCAAAAAGCATATTCCGGGAAATTCTGGAAAAGAAGTTCCCCGGCTTGACAATTAAAGACGCAGAAACAGATATCAATACAATAAAATACATATAATATGGCAACTGAAAAGAAAACAGCAGCAACAGAAGGATTGTCGGTAGAAGAACGCTTGAAAACGCTCTACCAACTCCAAACACTCTTATCTCAAATCGACCGCATCAAGAACCTCCGCGGCGAACTTCCTTTGGAGGTCAAGGACATGGACGACGAGGTTGAACGCTTGAAAACCCGCATCCAGAAATTCAAAAACGAGGCGGAAGAATTGCGCAAGGGTGTGGCTGCAAAGAAGGTGGAAATCCAAAACGCACAAGACGCCATCGCAAAATACACAGAGCAGCAGAACAACGTGCGCAACAACAAGGAGTTTGACTTCCTTGCAAAGGAAATCGGATTCAAGCAGCTTGAAATCGAGCTGGCTGAGAAACGCATCCGCGAATACACCGAGATGGCGAACCGCAAAGCCGACGACATCAAGAGCACACAGGAGACAATGGAGGACAACGTGCACATCCTCGCCGAGAAGAAATCAGAATTGAGCGAAATCATCTCAGAGACAAAGCAGGACGAGGAAAAACTCCGCGAGCAGGCGAAAGCCCTCGAGGAGAAAATCGAGCCGCGTCTGCTCAAGGCTTTCAAGCGCATCCGCGAGAATGCCCGCAACGGTCTTGGAATCGTCTACGTGCAGCGCAATGCCTGCGGCGGCTGCTTCAACCGCATCCCGGCACAGCGCCAGGTAGAGGTGAAGCTTCACAAGAAGGTGGTTGTCTGCGAATATTGCGGCAGAATCCTTATCGACCCGCAGCTTGCCGGCGTAAACGAGGAAGCATAAATCAGCAACCGCATAAATACAACAAGTCCCGGAGGAATATGACATGGATTCCTTCGGGACTTGCTTTTTCATGACACCAAAGTGTCAAGCTTTCACACAGCCGCCATCCTACTTATTGCCGTTCTGTTCCAAATAGATGGCAGCCTGTTTCACTTTTTTGAACAGGTCGGTTGCAAACACAAAATCATTCAGCGTCTCGCTGTCTGCATGGAAGATTGAATGCTTGTCGCCCACCCAATCGACATTACCCTTGTTTATAAACACGATATGCTCTCCTATGCCGAGCACCGAGTTCATGTCGTGGGTGTTGATTATGGTCGTTATGTCGTACTCGTGGGTAATGTCCCACAACAACTCATCTATCAGAATCGATGTCTGTGGGTCGAGGCCGGAGTTTGGCTCGTCGCAGAACAGATATTTCGGATTCAACGCTATCGCCCGCGCAATCGCCACACGCTTCTGCATACCGCCGCTGACTTCCGACGGATACTTCGACTCGGCGCCATTAAGATTGACACGGTTGAGGCAGAATCTGGCGCGGTCGAGCATTTGCGCACGTGTCATGTCTGAAAACATTTTCAACGGAAACATCACGTTCCCGAGCACCGTCTCGTTGTCAAACAACGCCGAGCCCTGAAACAGCATTCCTATTTCAGTACGCAAAGCCTTGCGCTGCGCCAACGACATCTTCACAATGTCGCGGCCGTCATATAGAATTTGTCCCGAATCAGGCGTCAACAGTCCGATGATGCTCTTCATCAGCACGGTCTTTCCCGATCCGCTTTGTCCGATAATCAGATTAGTCTTTCCATTATGAAACGTCGCGTCGATGCCTTTAAGCACCATCTTGTCGGGAAACGACTTTTTTACGTTTTTTACTTCAATCATTACTGCAACAATAATTTGGTCAACAACACGTCGAGCAACAGAATCAAAATGCTGCTTGCCACAACTGAATTCGTACTTGCCTTGCCCACATCGAGCGCGCCTCCCTTGACGTTATAGCCATAGAACGATGCCACGCTGGTTATCACCACCGAGAAGAACAATGACTTGATTATCGCATACCACACGTACCATTCAACAAACATTGTCTGGATGCCGTAGATATACTGCGGAACGGAAATCATATCCGTGAACTGCGCTATCATGAATCCGCCGACCAAGCCCGACGCCATGCTGAACACGGCAAGCACCGGAATAAACGTCAGCAACGCAAGTATTTTGGGCAACACGATGAAGTTGCACGAGTTGACACCCATAATCTCAAGCGCGTCAATCTGCTCGGTCACACGCATTGTTCCTATCTCCGAGGCAATGTTGGACCCCACTTTGCCGGCGAGAATCAAGCACAAAATCGACGACGAGAATTCAAGGAGAAGCACGTCGCGGGTTGCAAGACCCACGGTGTAGGACGGCAGAAGCGGATTGGAAAAATTAATCTGCATCTGAATTGCGATAACCGCACCGATAAACAGGGATATGACAATCACCAACGGAATGGAGTCCACTCCAAGTTTTGAGATTTCGACGACATAGCGTTTCAGAGACTCCTTCAGGCGGTCGGGACGCGTAAACACCCTACGCATAAACAACGCATATTCTCCAAACGTATGTAGACAAGATGTTATAAACAACATATATTATTTTCTTTATTTCTCGCAAAATTACTCATTTTTCCGCCACTCGGCAACCACAAGCAAACCATTTTCTCAATTTTGCGGTGTTTTTGACTACTCCCGACACAAAAAGTCAGCGCCGCATCCATCGACACGGCGCTGACTGCTTTTTCAGGAGTTGCTGTTATTTCTTGTTCTGCTCAATCCACTTGCGTGCATTGACAAACGCCTCTATCCAAGGTGTAACCTCGTCGGTAAGACGGCGGTTTTCAGGATAGAATCCGCACTGCCATGGGAAGATGGCACGCTCAAGGTGAGGCATCATCGCCAAATGGCGACCGTCGGCCGACGCTATACCCGCAACAGCCTTAGGCGATCCGTTAGGGTTGGCTGGATATGACGCATACGCATATTCCGCAACCACGTTGTAGTTTTCAACGCCTTCAGGCAAATTGAACTTACCTTCGCCGTGAGCCACCCAGATGCCAAGTTTGGAGCCAGAAAGCGACTTGAACATCACCGAGTTGTTTTCCGGAATGCGGAGGCCAAGGAACTGCGACTCGAATTTATGCGAGTCGTTGTGCTCCATCGTAGCCTTGTGCTTGAATTCCGGATTGATGAGGTTCAGCTCTATCATCAGCTGGCAACCGTTGCAGATGCCAAGGCTCAGAGTGTCCTTACGGGCGAAGAAGCGCTGCAGGGCAGCCTTTGCGTTCTCGTTCCAGACAAAGCCGCCAGCCCATCCTTTCGCCGAACCAAGCACGTCGGAGTTGGAGAAACCTCCGCAGAACACAATCATATTGACGTCGTCAAGAGTTTCGCGACCCGACATAAGGTCGGTCATGTGAACGTCTTTCACATCAAAGCCGGCGAGATAAAGCGAATATGCCATCTCGCGGTCGCCGTTCACGCCCTTCTCGCGGATAATGGCAGCCTTGATGCCTGTCGGAGTGCGGCGGTTGCCGGTAAGTCCGTAAGAGGCAAGCGTGCCTTTGAAATCCTTCGGCAATTTATAGCGTATAGGCTGCTTCTTATAGTTCTCAAAACGCTTTTTCGCACATGCCGCGCCACTCTGACGGCGGTCGAGCAGATACGATGACTTGAACCACAAGTCGCGCAGATAATCAATGTCGAGCAGATACTCGCAACCGAGATTTGACACGAGAACCACACGCTCGTCCTGAACCGTGCCGATTGCCACGGCATGCAAACCGTCGACAGCCGCTTCCACAGCCTTCAAGTTTTTGTTCTCAACTTGCATCACGACAGCACTGTTTTCAGCAAACAACAGCTTCACGACATCCTTGTCGTCAAATCCGTCGAGGTTGATGTTCAAACCGCCCTTCGTGTTGGCGAATGTCATCTCAAGCAACGTGGTGACAAGACCGCCCGCCGAGACATCGTGCATTGCAAGCACCTTGCCTTCGTCGACAAGCGACTGAACAGCGGCAAATGCCTTTGCGAAATATTCAGCGGAGTCGATGCGCGGCACGTCGCTGCCCACACTGCCGAGCATCTGCGCGAACGCAGAGCCACCGAGCGCAAGCGGAGAATTGCTGAAATCAACGTAGACAAGAGTGGTGTTCTTCTTGTTTTGAACCACCGGCGACACAACCTTGCGCACGTCAGACACCTCAGCGGCAGCCGAGATAATCACCGTGCCTGGAGCCATCACCTTTTTCTTGCCGTATTTCTGCGTCATCGAGAGGCTGTCCTTGCCAGTTGGGATGTTGATGCCAAGACGGCAGGCAAAGTCGCTGCATGCCTCCACTGCCTTGTAGAGAGCGGCATCCTCACCGGCGTTGCGGCAAGGCCACATCCAGTTGGCGCTGAGCGAAACGCCCTTCAATCCGTCGCTGAGAGGCGCGCCCACAATGTTTGTCAAAGCTTCCGCTATCGACGCCACAGAGCCTTGTGCCGAATCAGCCAAAGCCAATTGCGGAGCGTGGCCGATTGATGTTGCGATGCCTTTTGTTCCTGTATAGTCAAGTGCCACAACGCCGCAGTCGCTGAGAGGCAACTGTATCTCGCCCTGACATTGCTGGCGTGCCACCTTGCCTGTCACCGAACGGTCAACCTTGTTTGTCAACCAGTCCTTGCAGGCAACCGCCTCGAGCTGAAGCACATTTTCTATATATGTGTTGACGTCTGATTTCTTGTATTTAACCGACTTCAGACGGCGTTCTACCGTAGAGTCGGTCATATAAGTCTTTGGCGAGCTGCCGAACATGTCGCTCATAGCCAAGTCGATCGGGCACACACCGTCGGTCTGCTCAAAGACAAAACGATGGTCGCCGGTGGTTTCTCCAACCACATAGAACGGAGCGCGTTCGCGCTTGGCAATTGTGCGCACCCACTCAATGTCTTTTTGCTCAATCACCATGCCCATACGCTCCTGCGACTCATTGCCGATGATTTCTTTCGACGACAGTGTAGGGTCGCCTACCGGGAGAGCTCCGATTTCAATTTTTCCGCCTGTCGACTCAACGAGTTCCGACAAAGCGTTCAAGTGTCCGCCGGCACCGTGGTCGTGGATTGACACAATCGGATTGTTGTCAGACTCGGCAAGCGCACGGATTACGTTTGACACACGCTTCTGCATCTCCGGATTGGCGCGCTGCACGGCATTGAGCTCGATAGAGTTGTCGTATTGTCCGGTGTTGACCGACGACACGGCGCCGCCGCCCATACCGATACGATAGTTGTCGCCGCCCATCAACACCACGCTTTCGTGAGGCTTAGGCTCGCCCTTCAGGGCATCGCGCTTTGCTGCGAATCCCACGCCACCGGCAAGCATAATCACTTTGTCGTAGGCAAATTCCTCTCCGTTTTCCTTATGCTCGAACGTGAGCACAGAACCGCAAATCAGCGGCTGTCCGAATTTGTTTCCGAAGTCGGACGCACCGTTTGATGCCTTGATAAGGATTTCCTCAGGCGTTTGGTAAAGCCATTTGCGCGGCGCCATCGCCGAAGCCTCCCACACACGGTTTTCCTCCGTGCGCGGATACGAGGTCATATAGACCGCCGTTCCGGCTATCGGCAGACTCGCCTTTCCTCCTCCGAGGCGGTCACGGATTTCACCTCCCGTTCCTGTAGCCGCACCGTTGAACGGCTCTACGGTCGTCGGGAAGTTGTGGGTTTCCGCCTTCAACGAGATTACTGTTTCAACGTCCTTGATTTGGAAGAAGTCGGGGCCTTGCGGATTTTTCGGAGCAAACTGCTCTATCACCGGACCTTCTACAAAAGCCACGTTGTCTTTATATGCTGACACAAGCTTATTCGGATTTTCCTGCGATGTCTTTTTAATGAGCTTAAAAAGAGAAGACGGTTTCTCCTCGCCGTCGATTACAAACACGCCGTTGAAGATTTTATGACGGCAGTGCTCAGAGTTGACCTGAGAGAAACCGAACACCTCGCTGTCGGTCAGCGGACGGTTGAGCTTTGCGCTCAACGACTTCAGGTAATCCACCTCTTCCGGATTGAGCGCCAAGCCTTCTTGCTCGTTGTATGCCTCGATGTCGGAGATGTAAACAATCTCATCCGGTTTTTTGAGAATTTCAAAGATGTCGGCGCCGAGATTCTCATAAAGGCGCTGAAGCATCTTGTCGTAGGTTGGATTTTTTGCTGTTGTCGGGAAAAACTCTTCAATGCGTTTAACTCCGGAAAGACCCATGTTCTGGGTTATTTCCACCGCGTTCGTACTCCAAGGGGTTATCATCTCCCGGCGCGGTCCCACAAACTTGCCTTCCACCGTAGAGGCGTCAAGCAGCTGGGCGTCGTTGAACAACCATTTTAATTTTTCAATTTCGCTGTTTTCCAGCTTGTGGTCGGTATCAACTGCGATAATCGAACCCGACACATTTTTGAAGAAACTAATCATATTTATTGAGTAGGGAATTGGTTTAATTCTTCTGCAAAATTAATTAAAATCGCTTACATATACGGACTAATCTCCCCGAATATGTCGAAAAATTATTCTTTTTCGCATAAAAGATAGTAACTTTGCAATGCTTTTAGCAAAAAACAAGAATCCAAATGGCAACGATATTAAATATTGAGACGTCTACCGACGTTTGCTCCGTCTGCCTGTCGCACGACGGTGAGATGAAATTTCACGACGCTGACTACAAAGGACGCAACCATGCCACCGTGCTTGGCGGCTTCGTAAAAAACGCCCTCGACTACGCAAAGATGTGCGAGATGAAGCTTGACGCCGTCGCCGTGAGCATAGGCCCTGGTTCCTACACGGGTCTGCGCATCGGCTTGTCGGAAGCGAAAGGCCTGTGCTTCGGTCTCGACATTCCGCTGATTGGCGTAAACACCCTGAAACTGCTGAGCGTGGCTGTAATGTTCTCAAAAAACATCGGTCCCGACGACTATTTCGTGCCGATGATCGACGCGCGGCGCATGGAGGTGTTCACAGCGGTCTACGACCTTGCCCTCAACGAGGTTATGCCAAACCAGGCGATGATTCTCGACAAGAATTCGTTTGCCGACTTGCTGGAGTCGCGCAAGCTGCACTTCATGGGCAACGGCGCCGACAAGGCTTCCGACTTGATAAAGAGCCAGAACGCGGAGTTCACTCTCGGCATACGTCCCAATGCAGCCGACATGATCGCCCTCTCGGAAAAGGCATTCCGCGAGAATGATTTTCTCGACCTTGCATACTCTACGCCAAACTACATCAAGAAGTTCCACACCACAACGCCAAAGAAAAACGTTCTTGGCTGTCAACCAACGAAATAATTATGTTAGAATACAACACACAGAAAGAGAAACTGGTGCTGCCAGAATATGGCCGCAACGTACAGCAGATGGTCGACTATTGCCTCACCATCGAGAACCGTGACGAGCGCAACCGGTGCGCGTCTGCCATCGTGGCGATAATGAGCAATCTGTTTGCTGCCCAGGCGGGCGTTGACGACTTCAACAAGATGCTGTGGAACCAACTCGCCATAATGTCAGACTTCCGTCTCGACATCGACTATCCGTGCGAGGTGATCAAGCCCGAGAATCTGCACTCCAAGCCGGAGAAGATTCCTTACAAACTGACGCCGATACGCTTCCGCCACTATGGCAAAATCGTCGAGAATCTGATTGACATCGCCCAGGACATGCCCGAGGGCGAGGAGCGCACACAGCTGGCTCTGCTCATTGCAAACCAGATGAAGAAGCTCATGGTGCAGTCAAACATCGACGGTGTCGATGATGAAAAGATATTCAAAGACCTCGCCCTCTATTCGCGCGGAAAGATTGTGCTGAACCCAGAGGAACACAAACTGCGCGACTTCAAGGATATGGTTCCCGAAAAACCAGCCTCAAACAATAAAAAATCGAAAAAGCGCAAATAAACGATGATCACCGCCGACCAACTTATCGAAATCGGACGCTACAACAAGGCGCACGGCATCAACGGCGAGATTTCCGCCACTTTCGACTGCGACACGATGGCCGTCGGCGAGCTGTCGGCTCTGGTGTCGCCGATGGACGGCATTTTCGTGCCGTTCTTTGTCAACGGCATACGCCCGAAGAACAACGACACTCTGCTGCTGAAAATCGACGGCATCAGCAACGAGACGCAGGCTAAACGCCTCGTCAACTGCCCCATCTACGCTCTCGCCGAAGAAATGCCGGAGCAAGATGAGGTGTACTGCGACTTTTTCATCGGCTTCACAATCACAGACACCGACGGAAACACTATCGGCACAATAACCGACGTGGACGACTCCACGGAAAACGCATTGTTTGTGGTGGAAAACGAGGGCAAAACTGTCTATATCCCCATTTCGGAGGATTTCATCACGGAAATCGACGAGCAAGGAAAAACAATCGAGATGGATTTGCCCGAGGGCATCCTCGATTTATGACCCCGCGCAGCGGAATGCCTTCTAAATTTTGCTAATTAATCAAATATACTGTTTATCTTTTTTGATTTAACAGAGAGATTCTGTATCTTAGCGAGAAATATATAAAAAACAGAATCTCAATGTCCGATAAAAATGACTTTCAAGAGTTCTCGGAAGACGCCGCTGTAAAGTTTATCAGAGAGCGGCTGTCGGAAGACGTGGCTTCACGGCTGTCAGACGACGACATCCTCGACATTGTCGATGCCGCCTACGACTACTATGACGACAACGGCCTGCTCGACTTGTCAGACTTCGACTCAGACGTAGACGAGCGCAAAATGGCCAGCGCCATAATCGAAAGTACCGGCTGTGGCCTGACAGAAAGCGAAGTGTTGGAAATCATTGGATTGGAAAACCTTTACGAAGATTCGCTTAACGATTTCTAAGACATTTATGCGTGCAAAAAACATATTATATTCTCTTGCGGCTGGCTTTGTCGCAATCTCTATTTCAATAGCGCCGGCTTATGCCAAGGACAATTTCTTCAAACGCTCGGCGAATGCTGTGAAGGAATTCTTCAGCGACGACAAAAAGAAGGACGACATCATTCCCGACAAGGAAAAGAAAGAAGAAAAAGCCAATCCCGAAAAGAGCGGCACAACAACAACAACAACAACAACAACAACACAGCCTGAAAGCGGAAAAATCGACGACAAATCGGTCACTGAGCTCTACGACCTGTCGTTTGAGGAAAACAAGGCTCTTCCGAAACTGGGTAACCAACGCGCTAAAATACGCGAATACCAGCAGATACAGGCAAAAAAACTATTGTCGTCAGGGCAAAACATCGAGACGACACGCAACGGAGAGGTAATTATAGCCACTGTCGCCGCCAACGACCTGTTTCTGCCAAACGACACCACACTGCGCCCAACGGCGGCAAAAGTGCTGCGCCCATATATGGAATACCTTAAAGAGCCCGACATGTACAGGATGCTACTGCTGATGCACAGCGACAACACCGGCTCAGAGGCATACACCAACCACCTCACCACGGTGCGCGTGTCGGCCGTGTTCGACTGGATAAAGGACAATGCCGCATGCAGCGACTATGTGATTCCCTACGCAATGGGCGCCGACGACCCGCTGCCAAACACTCCCAACAATTCTGTCGACAACCGCGAGAAGAACCGCCGGTTGGAGATTTATCTTGTCCCGGGCAAGTCTATGATACGCAAATCTTCACGCGGGCAGCTGAGATAAATAACACCACCATCTACAATACAAAAAGATCCATCAGAATTTCTTCCGATGGATCTTTTTTTGTGATCCGGCTGCGATTCGAACGCAGGACCCACAGCTTAGAAGGCTGTTGCTCTATCCAGCTGAGCTACCGGACCATCTTTTTCAAAAGTGTTGCAAAGGTACGGCAATTCATTGAAAATAGCAATAATCTTCCGAAGTTTTTTATCAGAAAATCTATCTTTCCTTCTTTTCGGCTCTAAATTATCCGTTTTTCTGCGGTTTGCCACGCCTCAGCCAATACGCTGCAGAGTTTGAAACGGGAATGTGGCCACATAGACATCGGTGCCTGCGGGCAGGTTCATTCCGGCAATGGCACGGCTGATTTCAGCCAACGGCACACCCTGCCCTTCCATCTCTCTTATTCTCTCCGAGATGAGCGCGGTGTCGATGCCAGCCGCCGCAACAACAGCGATGCCCTGCACATAGAGAGTGTAGGCGGTCTCCTCCTCGACAGCACGGTGGTTGATGCTGCCGTCGGAGCTTATGTCAAAAAGGTGCAGCCGACAGACCGCACCTTCATAGACCGTATATGGCGCAAGGAAACGCATCTTGTCAGTTGCGCAGCCCGCGCTGATATGGATGGGCGTTGTAGATGTCCTGACGCAAGCGCGAGCGCGAAAGCGAGATTTTGTCGACAAAGACAGCGTTCTCCATCACCATTTTGTAGTTCATATATCCGTATACACGCTTTGTGGTGCGCGTGGAGTCGGTCTGCAGCACAATCGATGCCGTTTCTTCCGGCATCAGACTCTGCGACTGAAATTCAGAAGAGCCGTCGGCATAGTCCACTCCTACAAACAGCGTTGCGGCGTTTTTCGCGTTGACCATCTGCATCCGCCATTCGTAGCGGTCGCCTGTGCGCATCTCGCTGTCGGCGGGATAAGAGAAAGCCAGCTGCACCAGACCGCCGCACTGACGCCTGTCGAAGAGCAAAGAGTGCGACTGCTGCCACACGTCAACGCTGTCGCCAGCCGCCACAAGCCTCTCTCCAACCTTCTTTGCCTCGTTGCGTGCGTCCCGCTGTCGGTCTTCAAGGATAGACACCACATCGTCGTAGACGTCGCCATAGATGTCAAGATTGTGTCCGTACCACATCAGCGACTTGTCGAAGTCGGCTTGCGTGTATCCGTTTTTAATCAGTATTGACTGCTTCAAAGCCTTGCGCGACTCATCGCTTCCATAGTCAGACCTGTTCAGCTCCACCACGGCGTCGCCTTCAGCCATGTCGGCAAGCAGTACTGCCATATCTTTCTCCGGAATCACCCCTTTGGGAGTCTTGGAGCAAGACGACAGCAGCGCCGCTGCAGCCACACACAATATGCACAGACAGGTTCTCATCTTATTGTTTTGCATCCTGGTTTCCGTCATGCTGTCCGGCTTCGCTTTTCTCAATTCCGGAGAACGACAAATACTTTGAATTGAAGAGTATCAGCCACACGATACCCACAGATATCGCCGCGTCGGCAAGATTGAACACCGGACGGAAGAACTCGAAATCGGTGCCACCCACCCACGGCATCCAGTCGGGCCATGTGCCCTGCACAAGGGGGAAGTGGAACATGTCGACCACCAAGCCGTGAAGAAACGTTCCGTAGCCGCCGCCTTCGGGGAAAAGCGTTGCAACGGAATACCACGTCGACTCACTGAAAATCAATCCATAAAACATTCCGTCGATAACGTTGCCTATGGCTCCGGCGGTGACCATCGACAGGCAGACCACGAAACTTTTCGGGTATGCCTCGTTCTTGCGTATCTTGAACAGGAAATACACGAGAGCCACCGACGCAAGGATTCTGAATATCGACAGGAACAGCTTTCCGCCCAATTCTATTCCAAACGCCATGCCCGGGTTCTCGATGAAATACAGTTCAGCCCAGTTGGTGAAAGGCATCGACTCGCCGAGGCGGAACGACGTTTTCACCCAAATTTTAATAACTTGGTCGGCAATTATAATCGCAAGGACTATAATTGCCGCCAAGGTTCCATTAGAAATTTTCTTTTTCTGCATCAATGAAGTTTACTTCTTTTTTAAACTTTCCTGCTGTTTGCCCTCGATGCTCAGAGTGGCGTGAGGCACAGCCTTCAAGCGCTCCTTGGGAATCAGTTTTCCCGTCTCGCGGCAAATACCGTAGGTTTTGTTCTCTATCCTGACAAGAGCCGCTTTCAGATGCTGGATAAACTTCATCTGGCGCTGAGCCAGGCGTCCCGACTCCTCTTTGTTGAGAGTGTTTGCGCCTTCCTCCAGCACTTTGAATGTAGGCGACGTGTCGGCGGTGTCGTTACCGTCAGAGTTTGTCACCTCATTCTTAAGCTGCTCATAGTCTTTATATGCCTTGTCGAGTTTGGCAAGGATAATCTCCTTGAATTCCTGCAACTCGGCGTCTGAATATCTCGTTTTTTCTGCCATAGTTATAAAAGTTATATTATTTCCCTATTTGTGAATCTTTACAGATGCCGACAAATCAGGATACTCGTCCATGTCGAGCGTAGTGCGGTCGGCGTCGGCGATTTCGGCGATGGTGACGCTCTCTGCGAGCACCTGACGGCCGATATAGTCGGCATATTCGCGCACAGCCTCATCAGTGGCGGCATTCGGGGTGACCACAACATCGATTTTGTCAGTTATCTCAAATCCCTGACTCTTGCGGATGTTCTGGATGCGGTTCACGAGTTCGCGGGCGATGCCCTCGCGGCGCAGCTCGTCGCTGACAGTGATGTCGAGCGCCACAGTAAGCGAGCCCTCGTTGGCAACAAGCCAGCCCGGGATGTCCTCCGAAATCACTTCCACGTCGGAAAGCTCAACCACAGCCTCTTCACCGTTAACGGTAAACGCAAACTTGCCCTGCTTCTCAAATTCGATAATGTCGTGCTGCGACATTGCCGTAATCTGTGCGGCAAGGAGTTTCATTATCTTGCCGAACTTCGGACCGAGCTTCTTGAAGTCGGGTTTCACCTTCTTCACGAGCACGCCCTCGTCGTTGCCCACAAACTTGATTTCCTTTACGTTGACCTCGTTCTTGATAAGCGCGCTCATTGCCTCTACGCTGTTTTTCTGTGCCTCGCTCATCACCGGCACCATGATCATTGCCAGCGGCTGACGCACTTTCAGGTTGGCCTTGCGGCGCAAAGCGAGCACCATCGACGTGATGTCCTGAGCCATCTTCATCTCCTCCTCAAGCGCCTTGTTGATTACGCTTTCGTCGGCAACAGGGAAGTCGGCCAAGTGAACCGATGTCGACTCGCCGGTAGTAGCGGCGGTCAGGTCGGTGTACAGACGGTCGGCAAAGAACGGCGATACGGGAGCAATCAGCAGAGCCACCGTCTTCAGACATGTGAACAGAGTCTGATAAGCCGACAGTTTGTCGTCGTTCATCTCGCCGCCCCAGAAACGCTTGCGGTTGAGGCGCACATACCAGTTGCTCAGGTTGTCGCCCACGAAATCCGAGATGGCGCGTGCAGCCTTTGTAGGCTCATAGTCGTCGAGGTCGGCCGACACTTCCTTAACCAGCGTGTTGAGCAGAGATATGATCCAGCGGTCGATTTCCGGGCGTTTCTCCACAGGAATCTGTTCCGCGGAATTGTCAAATCCGTCGACGTTGGCATAAAGAGCGAAGAATGAATATGTGTTGTAGAGCGTGCCGAAGAACTTGCGGCTCACCTCCTCTACTCCAGCCGTATCGAATTTCAGGTTATCCCATGGCGACGAGTTTGAAATCATGTACCAACGCAGCGGGTCGGTGCCATATTTTTCAATCGCGCCAAACGGATCTACGGCATTCCCAAGACGCTTGCTCATCTTGTTGCCGTTCTTGTCGAGGACAAGTCCGTTGGAGATTACCGATTTGTATGCTTTCGTGTCAAACACCATTCCGGCGATGGCGTGCAGGGTGAAGAACCAGCCACGAGTCTGGTCCACTCCCTCGGCGATGAAATCGGCTGGATACACCTCACGCTTGTCAAACGCCTCTTTGTTTTCAAACGGATAGTGAATCTGAGCGTAAGGCATCGAGCCCGAGTCAAACCACACGTCGATCAAGTCGAGCTCGCGACGCATTGGCTTTCCGCTGTCGGAAACCAGCTTGATGTCGTCGACATACGGACGGTGCAGGTCGATTTTATCGTAGTTCTCAGCCGTGTATACACCAGGGACAAAGCCTTTGTCCTTGTAAGGGTTGCTCTTCATCACGCCGGCAGCCACAGCCTTTTCAATTTCGTTATAGAGCTCCTCAACGCTGCCGATACACTTCTCCTCGTCGCCGTCTTCGGTGCGCCAGATAGGCAGCGGAGTGCCCCAATAGCGGCTGCGCGAGAGGTTCCAGTCGTTAAGGTTTTCAAGCCATTTGCCGAAACGTCCGGAGCCTGTCGACTGCGGCTTCCAGTTTATAGTGTTGTTGAGTTCAATCAGACGGTCGCGCGACGCCGTTGTGCGGATAAACCAGCTGTCGAGCGGATAGTAGAGCACAGGTTTGTCGGTGCGCCAGCAGTGAGGATAGTTGTGCACATGCTTCTCAATCTTGAACACCTTGTTCTCCTGCTTCATCTCCATACACAAGCGGATATCGAGACTTTCAGCGGCAGCGGCTGCTTTGTCGTCATATTTTCCATCGACGTTGAACTGCGGGTCGTAGGCATTCTTCACCCAAGCCCCCTGATAGTTCTTATACACGTCGACATCGACACACTCCGCCACGAAACGCTCGTCGAGCTCGTCGAGCATATAGAATTT
>ERZ773109.16-NODE-16-length-65586-cov-4.384200_pt1 | contig 65586 bp, 49 predicted proteins | sample MGYA00580569_ERZ773109 | MGnify/ENA primary metagenome ERZ773109 (study PRJEB29015, sample SAMEA2737852) | human gut metagenome | biome: human gut; feature: human-associated habitat; material: faeces | place: China | collected 2012 ...
GCACAGCTTTACAGTGAGTTTAAGGAGATATTCCCGGAAAATGCGGTAGAATATTTTGTTTCTTAGAGTAAAATGTGTTGTGCTAATACAATATATAGAATGTATTTTTGGTTTTGATATGATATATAGTGGTGTTTTGGACTAAATGGACATAATAACACACTATGGATTTCAGTGTTTAGTGACCAAAATTCGTAAATGGGATATCATATAACTATTTGGATATAATCAATATTTATACAAAAAACAAGCTATAACATAACAAGTTAGCATATGGTAGCATAAGGAGTGTTTACTATGAGTGAAATATGTTATAGCGACTTAGAGCAAAAAAATGATTACAATGCAAAAATTACATACTTGGATGTAGATGAAATTTCTGATTTTCCAGACCATCCATACCATGTAATTGAAGATGAAAGTTTAATGGAACTTTCCGAAAGCATCAAAAAGTATGGCGTCATGGTACCCTTGATTGTTAGATTAGTAGACAATAAGTATCAGATGGTGGCAGGGCATAGAAGAAAAGCAGCTTCTATTTTGGCAGAACAATACAAGGTTCCCTGCATAATCAAGGAGTTAAGTGATGAAGATGCCATCATTACGATGGTTGATTCAAATATCCAAAGAGAAAACATATTGCCATCGGAAAAAGCATTTGCATATAAAATGCGAATGGATGCGATCAAAAGAAAAGGTGGCAGACCAAGAAAGAATAATGTTGTGCCACTGGCACATAATTTTCAGAAGAAAACTTCGAGACAGTTGATTGGAGAACAGGTCGGAGAAAGTCAGGATCAGGTTCGAAGATATATCCGTCTAACATACTTAATAAAACCATTATTAGATATGGTGGATATGAAAAAAATAGCTCTGCGTCCTGCTGTGGAACTTTCTTACTTATCTTCGGAAAGCCAAGAGATATTGTTGGAAGTGATGGCGGAATTTGATTGCACACCAAGCCATGCACAGGCGATTCAACTGCGAAAGCTGGAAGAAGAACAGACTCTATGTTTATTTACTATAGAAAAGATATTGTCTGAACAAAAAGGTAATCAGAAAGAGCAGCTAAAAGTGCCTGTGGAAAAGATACAAAAATATTTTTCTCCAGGAACTTCACAAAAGACTATGGAAAAAACAATTATGGAAGCACTGGAAATGTATTATAGATTAAAAGTGCAGGAAAGAAGAAAAAATTGAATATTGGAATAGAAAAAGTGCTGTCCGAGCGAAATAATGGATGGCACTTTTTTTATTCCAATATTGTTGTGATTCTATCACTTTAACAATATAAAAATATAGAAAACAGAGGAAAAAGGAGGATTTTTATGGGAAAGATTATTGCAGTTGCAAATCAGAAAGGTGGCGTAGGAAAAACAACTACCTGTGCCAATTTAGGCATTTGTTTGGCAAAGGAAAGGAAGAAGGTACTTTTAATTGATGCCGATCCACAAGGCAGCTTGACAATCAGTATGGGTTATCCGCAGCCAGATCAGCTGGAAGTATCTCTGGCAACAATTCTTGGAAAAGTAATCAAGGAAGAAGAAATTATGCCAACAGAAGGAATTTTACACCATGAGGAAGGCATTGATATTTTGCCTGGCAATATCGAGCTTTCTGGTTTAGAGGTATCTTTAGTTAATGTTATGAGCAGGGAACAGATTTTAAAGCAGTATGTATCACTGATAAAAGATAGGTATGACTATATTATCATTGATTGTATGCCTTCACTTAGTACATTGACGATAAATGTACTTTCCTGTGCAGATAGCGTTATGATACCTGTGCAGGCGGCTTATTTACCTGTAAAAGGCTTGGAACAGTTAATCAAAACCATCTCAAAGGTAAAACGCCACTTAAATCCTAAAATTGAAATTGAAGGTATTTTGATTACAATGGTGGATAGCAGAACGAATTATGCAAAGGATATTACAACAATGCTGCGAGAAGCTTATGGAAGAAATATAAAAATTTTTGAAAATCATATTCCGATGTCTGTAAGAGCACAGGAGGCTTCTACACAAGGAATAAGTATTTTTCGTCATGATCCAAAAGGAAAAGTTGCACAAGCCTATCAGACACTGACAGAGGAGGTAATAGGAAGTGAAAAATGGTGTAAGCAATATTAAACTGACAAGCTATGATGATTTGTTTGGTACAAATGATGCGGAACAACAAGGAAAAAGCGTTATAGAAGTAGATGTTTCAGAGCTACACGAATTTCCAGACCACCCTTTTCGTTTTGAGATGGATGCAGAGATGCAGGAACTGATGGAAAGCGTAAAAAAGTATGGAGTCCTGGAACCAATTTTGGTTCGAAAGAGAACACAAGGTGGATATGAAATCATATCTGGGCATAAAAGAACATCAGCCTGCAAAGCAATTGGACAAAATGTCATTCCGGCAGTAGTAACAGATTGTGGTGATGATGAAGCAACGATATTGATGGTGGATTCTAATATTTATCGTAGAAATATTCTTCCCAGTCAGAAAGCAAAAGCCTATAAAATGAAATATGAGGCACTGAAGCATCAAGGGGTACAAAATGGTTTACATACGCTGGAACAGATGGGAGAGGCTTTTGGTGAAAGCGGGAAGACAGTACAGCGATATATTTGGCTTTCCAGATTAAGTGATGATTTATTGGAATTGTTGGATCGCAAAAAAATGGGTATTGTCCAAGGAATTGCCCTTTCATTTCTAAATCAGGAAGAGCAGGACTGGATATTGGATATCATAGTGGACGAAAAGGTACAAATCAGTACAAAAGCAGCAGAATTGTGTAAAGAGTGTGCGCAGAACGGAACATTGACGCAAGAGAAGGCAAAAGAATTTTTATTAGATAGTCAAAAGAAAAAATCGGATGCACTCTCGATCAATAGGAACAGGCTGAAATCATATTTTCCGTCTTCATACAGCAATGAGGATATGGAAAAAGTCATTTTTCAACTTTTGGAGGAATGGCAGCAGCGAACAGGAGGCGGAGAGGTTGGGCAAGGAAGAAGTATTTGACTATTACTATGGAACAGAGGCAGAGCAATTTTCATTTTTCAGAATACCTCGTGTTTTGATACAAGATTCTAGATTCAAACAGGTGTCAACGGATGCAAAGTTGCTTTACGGATTGATGTTGGACAGAATGTCCTTGTCCATGAAAAATGGATGGCTTGACGAAGAAAATAGAGTCTATATCATTTATACGCTGGAAAATATCATGGAGGACTTAAATTGTGGAAAAGATAAAGGCGTAAAAATATTGGCAGAGTTGGATACTGTAAAAGGTATCGGCTTGATCGAAAGAAAGAAAAGAGGGCTGGGCAAGCCCTCTATTATTTTTGTAAAGAACTTCGCAAGCTTAGTAGTAGAGAAGAAAACTGAGGCGGAGAAGGAAGAAGATAGTATTAAAATTGTGAATGAAATCCAGAGTTCGGAAGAACCGAAGTCTGAGAAGTTAAGTGTCAGAAGTCCAGAGTTCGGAAAAACCGAAGTCTTGCCTTCGGAAAAACAGCAGTCAGGAGTTCTGGAAAACGGAAGTTTGGACTTCGGAAAAATAGAAGGAAATTATAACAAAGATTTTAATTATAATGAGTTCAGTTATACAGACAGGAATCATAACAATCCCATCAATCTATCAGAGGTTGATGGGATTGATTGTTATATGGAGCTCATCAAAGAGAATATTGAGTATGATTACTATAAAAAACATGGAAATATCGGAGAAAGTGAACTTGTAGATGAGTTATATCAGCTGATTTGCGATGTAGTTTGTGTAAAAAGAAAGTTTATTATCATTGGTGGAGATAAAATTCCATATGAACTTGTAAAATCTAAATTTTTAAAGATAAAGCAACCTCATATTGAATATATCTTGGAAAGCATGAAGAAAGTATCCTCACAGATCCATAATATACGAGCTTATTTGCTTACTACACTTTACTATGCGCCAAGTACTATGAATTACTACTATCAACAAGAGGTGCAAAAAGATATGTATGGAAGTGGCTGATAGTAACTTCTGGACATAATGTCCAAAGGCAGAAGAATCGTTGTTATAGAAATGAGATAAACCACTTCTGGACATAATGTCCAAAGGTTAAAGAACTGTGGTCATGAGAACGGGATAAATCACTTCTGGACATAATGTCCAAAAGCAAAAGGGGTGTGAAGTATGAAATATAAAAAGAAAGATGAGGATACACTGTTCCACAATACAGAAGTGTTGCTGAAGAATTATAGGGATGTTGTATGGAGTTTGGAAGTAGCTGTTCATAGGGTGAATCAGAACTTTTATCAGGAATATGGTAGAGATATCGAAGGTTTTCTGGAATTGACTTATGAAGCAGGACTTGACTTGAATGGTACAGAGATAGAATCGCAGACAAAAACCATTGCAAGAAGCAGGAATATGCTGCGTATGATTGACTGTTCTGTAGATTTACTGAGAACAAAGCATAAAAATGGTGAACTGTACTACTGGATCTTATATTACACATATCTTTCACCACAGGAAATGCAGAATATTGATGAAATCGTGGACAAGCTTAGGGATTATATGAAGGACGTTTCAAGAAGTACTTATTTCCGTAAGAAGAATGAAGCTGTTATGCAATTAGGGAGAGTTTTGTGGGGATATACTTCCAGGGAGTGCATGGAAATTGTGGGTTTTTTTGAAAACAATAAAAATGAAAACATTTAAAAAATTTTATTTTGATTTCTGTATTTATTGTTGTGAATCATAATATTGTATTTTAGTTTGACAACTATTGACAACTACTATATCTCATAGTAGTATAACTATTATAAGATATAGTAGTTAGAGGAGGTGATTTATTTGGGAAAACAGTCGAATATAACGAATGCAGAATTGAAGGTGATGAAGCAGGTTTGGGCTATGGGGCGTATGGTAACCGTACCAGAAATGGTGGATATTCTGAATGATGAGGGAGAAGAATGGGCATATCAGACCGTTGCTACATTCTTAAAAAATTTAGAAAAAAAGGGTTTTTTGTCTGTTACAAAACAAGGGAAAAAACTTTGTTATTTTCCAATAATTAGCCAAGAGCAATATAAAAAAAATGAGGCAGAAGGATTTTTGGAAAATACATTTGGTGGGTCAATGGTGAATTTTTTAACGGCTTTTCGTGGCAGTAATAAAATCGGAAAAAAAGAGATCCAGGAATTAAAGGCGTGGTTAGATGAATTTGATAATTGAACGAGCATTTATTATGGCTGTACTAATGTCTATTAGTGGCTTTGTTTTTTGTGCGATTTTTTTGCCATTTGAAAGATATGCCAGAAAGTTAGTTTCGCCAAAAGCAATGGTAAAAGCAAACACAGTAGCGCTGCTTTCTTTTGTTATACCGTTCTATTTTGTGATTTCTATCAAAGATGGTACGGAAGTTGCTTTAATAAATGGTGAGTTGTTAGTATTTCAAGATGCTGGTGGATATGATAGTTTTGTCTGTAATGTGAGAGAACATATTCATATGGAATACTTAGGCTTTATATGGCTGATTGGCGTATTTGCGATCCTGCTTTATTATTTATGGAAGTATTTACGATTGTTAAATGTGGTAAAAAAACAGTCATTTTATATCTGTGATGACTTTTGGAGTGTAAAATTCTCTGAGATAAAAAATGAAAAAAAGGTATCTGATGTGTTTCTTGTTGGATGCTGCGGCATATCTACACCATGTACCGTTGGTATAAGAAAGAAGTATATTGTGATTCCTTCCTATATGATAAATGCATTTGAGAAAGAGGAAGTTGAGTTTATTCTGCAGCACGAATTTTATCATATCTTAAATGATGATCCGCTGAGGAATTCACTGATTCTGATTTTAAGCTGCCTGAACTGGTTTAACCCGCTGTACCATTTCTTGCGGAAAAATCTTTCAGAATGGACAGAAATAGCATGTGATGGTGAAGTTACTAAAGATTGTTCAAAGGAGCAACGACGCCAATATTGTGAGCTTATCATTAAAGTGTTGTCCTTAGAAGATGATAAAAGTGAAAAAGAAGGATTTGTTGTAAATTTCATTGGAATGAAAAATTATAAGAGGAGGATAATGGAAATTATGAAACAGAAAAAGACAAGCAGTATGGTAGGAAGGGTTTTCGTGACATCATTGGTATTTACATCGTTATTCTGTGGTACTGCGGCTGCAAAGGAAGCCGATATGTCTGTACATATGCTGTTCTCCAAGAATATAGATATGGTAAACTCCAATGAAATCAGCATTATTGAATCTAGTTCGGCTCAAATCGAAGATGATATTGTGAAAAGTATTTATGGCGAGGAAACGATTCCAGTAGATGAGGAAGGTGTTACTTGCACAATTATTTACAATGAGGAAGTTCCTAATGTACAAGAAGTTCCTGAGAATCAGGTTGATCCGAAACACGTGCATAAATATGTAGATATTACAATTCAAGAACATAAGAAAAATGCAGATGGTTCCTGTGTTACGAAGTATTATGAGGGGCAGAAATGTACTAGCTGTGGGAAAGTGGTAAAAGGGGATAAAATTGGAGAAATGTCGTATAAAAAATGTCCACACTGATATTTGCTATATTATAAAAAAGCAAAAATAATGAATATTTTATATAAGCATTATTAAATAAAGAAAAGAAGGAAGGTGGTCTAATGGGGAAAATGATATGTAAAGGAAAGGAGGCAGTAAAAAAATCCTGAATGAAAAAGCAGAGCCGTGCGACCAACACAAAATCTGTTTCAAACAGGATATATATAAATTATATCAGAAAAAATTTTTTTGTAAAATAAGAAAGCAATTTTTTGATAAAACATAATGATATTTGGACATTTGATTGTAGCAGCAAGGGGGAATCTTTATGTTGAAAAGTTTACGTTTTTTATCATAGCAACTATGGTAAGCCTTGGATGTTTTACAACAGCTTTTGCGGTAGAAACTCCATATTTAACTGATGTAAATGAAGGTGCAGGCTCGATTACCTTGATTGAAGATAATGGAGAAGAATATGAAGAAGAAATCATTAACGTAAAAGGTCGAGGAAGTGGAACATATGAAACTTCTTTTACGATTACAGGTGGTGTTTATACAAAACAGAGTTGGAAAACAGATGATGAGCCTACATTTAATGTTACAATAACTACAACTTCTTTTGAAGGTGAGGATCTTAATTTAAACTCAAGTTATACTGTATTTTTAGAAAAAAAAGGTGCTCTTGGGTATGCTCCAGTTGATGAAGGTGATATCCTGATCAAAGAAGGGTATACAGATTCTGTTAAACTGACAGGCGATGGTGCAGGGACATATCGGCTTTATATAAGAAGCTATACCGGATTCGAAGTTTCTGGTGATTTGTATGTAAAATTTAGTTACTAGTATCAAAGTAGGTGTATAAATGGTAGAGACAGGAATTTCTCTTATAGTAGTCATAGTCATAAGTCTGTTTATTACATCTTTAATATGTTTAATACTGAAAGGCTTAAAAAGATTTGAACGTAATATGATTAGTAAAATATTTCTTTGCGTTCTTTATTTGTTATCAATATATCTGCTTCTATTCAAACCATATATATATAATGGTTTTGGGAGGGTTTCTAAGGATATGTCTATAACAAATCTTTCTTTAAAACCATTTAGTACTATAGAGATGTATTTAGAAAATAAAAACTATATTCCATTATTGGGAAGTGTCGTAGTAACAATTCCTATATTTCCTATTGCAGACTGGTGTCTAAGGAATTGTTTATCAAAGAAAAAAATTTTTTCTTTGATGTTGCTATTTGTATGTTTGATAGAGCCAATTCAATTAGCGATCAATATGATAACAGCATATCCTAATAAGGTAGTCGATATTGACGACTTTTTCTTAAACTTAATTGGATATTTATTCGGCTTTATCACTACAATTTTAATTTATAGGATAAAATCAAATATGTGTAAGAAAAAGTAGGAACATGCGACCGACACAAAATCTGTTTCAAACAGGATATATAAGAATTAAAGTTATGCCTGGAGTATAATGTACGATAGAAATGATGACGAACTGTGCGAAATGGCAATCTGAACTGACAATTTTGATTACAAAAAGTAGATGAACAGCGTATTGAAAGATACGTCGATACAACTGAAGGAAAGATTGTCAATGCAGCTAATACAGTATATATTGATGAAAATAGAGGATATTTCTGTACAGAAAATAAATTCTAATATTTTCAATTACATATGTAATTGTGTGGAACAGGAAACCCCTGTTCCACACAATTTATTTTTTTATTTACGAAAGGAGTTTTTTATGAGTAAAAGGAAATTTTTTATTACGGGAACTGTTGTTGGATCACTTTTGTTAACACAAAGTGTATTTGCGGCAGAGATTACAGCAACGCCGTCACAAAATACATTATCTGTGCAATCTGAGAGTAGTATCGAGAAAGTAGAAGCAGTGCCAGCTTATTTGTATCAGGATAACAACTATTTTATGCTGAGAGATATTGGAAAAATCGTTGGCTACCAGGTAAATTGGGATGAAAACACGAAGCAGATTTCTATGGTAAAAGATGAATCAGCACAAAACCTTACAGGAATGAGCCAGTCAAAACAGGCGGAGAGTGTTACAAAAAGTAAACAAACACTTATCATTGATGGAAAGGAATATTCCGACAAAGAGTGTTTGAATATTGATGGATACAATTATTTTAAGCTGCGTGATATGGCTGAGATTATGAATTTCACCTGCGACTGGGATAATGAGACAAATGAGATTTTGCTGACAATAGGCAAAGAAACAACTGCCGAAACACCCGAAATAAAGCTGTCTGTTGATAGATTCTTAAATCCAGATGTGGACCAGAAAATTATAGAAGAAGATGTGGTTTATATTTCTGGCTCCAAGAATTACGAAGAAATTGAGAAATACATGAGAGAAAATGTTGATGAAACCTTTCGTGCAGATGATTATATTATTACGGAAGATAATATGAACGGAACATTACCGGGGTATAATTCACTTATTATGAGATTAGATGTAAATGGCGTGAGTGCGAATTATGGATACCTTTTCACTTGCCTGAATGGTAAGGCAGCCTTAATAACCTTTATTGGTGAGAAAAATGAAGATTTTGATATAAACGAAGTAGGGAAGCCAAAGCTATCCGATGAAGAAGCAAAGAAGAAAGCCATCGAAGCTGACGGTTATGATTATAAGGTGGATGAACAAAGAATTCAGAGATATTTTGATATGAAAGACTTAACATATAAATGTGAAGTTGAAACAGTATATATTGATAATAGTGGATCGTATTTTGCAACATCAAATATTTTTTAAGTAAAGATTGCTTTAAGGAAGCTAGAGTATAATTGGCTTCCTTAAAGCATTTTTTAGTTAGAATTTATGTAATACAAATAGGCTTTTGTGTATTATATTTCTATTTTAGGAGAATAATAATGTTGATAAGCAAACAATTTTATGTTAAAATAAGTGTGAGGTGATAACACTTTATGGAACGTAAAATAGAGAATACAATACTTAATTGGAAAAATAGCAGTAAAAGGATGCCTTTGATTATTAAAGGTGCACGACAAATCGGAAAAACATACACCGCTCTTATGATTGGCAAAAAATACTATAAGAATACGGTTTACTTTAATATGGAAGATTCTCAGGAGCTTGTAAGTATATTTGAGAAAGATTTTGATATAGAGCGTATTATTACAGAACTTTCTATCAGAAGTGGAGAAAGCATTTTCAAAAACGAAACTCTTATTATATTTGATGAAATACAGGCATGTGAAAGAGCGCTTCTTTCATTGAAGTATTTTTGTGAAAAAGCACCTGAATACCATATTATTGCAGCAGGAAGTTTGTTGGGAGTCGCTTTGAATAGAGAAAAGTACTCTTTTCCTGTTGGTAAGGTAGATATGATTACGATGTATCCAATGGATTTTGAAGAATTTTTATGGGCTTTAAATCAGCACGATTTGGCTGATGCAATCCGTGAGCATTATCAGTCTAACGAGATGTTCTCTTTGCATGACACTGCGATGATGTATTATAAAACTTATCTTCTTGTTGGAGGAATGCCAAGAGCTGTATTGGATTATATAGAAACAAAAGATTATAACTTTGTCACAGCATCTCAAAAGAGTCTGAATGACTCCTATATTGCTGATATGGCAAAATATGCAACTCCAAATGAGACAACAAGAATTATGAATGCCTATAACAGCATACCTGCACAGTTATCAAAAGAAAATAAAAAGTTTCAGTACAAAGTGATCAAGTCTGGAGCAAGGGCTTATGAATATGAAACCCCGATTGAGTGGCTCAATGCTTCTGGTGTCATTAACAAATGTGTGAAAATTAGAGAGGGGAAAATGCCACTTTCGGTATTTGTAGAAAATGAATCATTTAAAATATATATGGCGGATACAGGGATTTTGTGCTCCAAGTTTTCCATACCGGCTAAAATGATTCTAACCGAAACAAATGCCTTTGATGGTTTTAAGGGTGCGTTAACTGAAAATTATGTTGCTGCTGCGCTGAAAACAAATGGGTATGATCTTTATTACTGGGAAGCAAATGGAAAAGCAGAACTGGATTTTGTGATTCAGTCTGCGGAAGGCGATATCATACCTGTGGAGGTAAAAGCAGCCGATAACGTAAGGGCAAAAAGTCTTGGTGTATTCATGAAAAAATATGATATTCAAAAAGCAATCAGAATATCATCCAAGAATTTTGGTTTCGAGAATCATATCAAGAGTGTTCCTTTATATGCGGTATTTGCTATCAACGAATGAAAATAAAAAAAGTTTTTGTACTACGGTGCAAAAACTTTTTGTTTTTTTATAGTTTTTGTATTGTGGTATAAAAACGACACTTATTCTAGGTCATTCCAAATAAAGCTAAGATTTTTAACTTTTGGACATTATGTCCAGAAGCATCTCTGAAATGAAATTGGTACTGTTTTGGCACTTAATTGATACTGCTCTGACATTTACACGATATTTCTTATATGATAAGATACCAATATGGAAGTCTATCCAAACAACAAAATATATTTTTTATTCAAAGGCATTTGATTATGAAAATCAGATGCCTTTTTTATATGCCATTTACAGGAGGTCAAAACATGAAAAAAGAGAAGAAGAAAAGATTTTCCATTGCTCAGGCAGGCTATCTACTTTTTTGTAGCAGTACCATGTTGCTTTATATGACGGAGCCTGTTTTTGCGGCAACTGTATGGGAAAAGGCTACGGAAATCATGAAAGATGTATATGGTCAAATTGTAGCTATATCCACCATAGCGGCAGTAGTAACGGCTGCTATTGCACTTTTGATGATGAACTTTTCCAGAAGTGGCAGGACGGTAGACGAGTCCAGAGCTTGGTTGAAACGAATCATCATTACATGGGCAATCATCAATGGTCTTGGATTTATCATGGCGTATATCACACCATTTTTTGAAGGTGGTCAATGGAAGGCATAAGCAAAGGAGGGATTTCCTTTGGGAATACTTGATGGCATTGTAGAATGGATTGCAACACAGGTGATGAATATACTGGACATGATCAATACATCTGTTTTGGGTGCATTGGGATGTGATATGGAAACATTTTTGATGTACTTCCCGGCAGCTGAAACATTTTATAGTATCATTGTTGCACTTGCCATTGGCTTGCTTCTGTTAAACCTAGTCTTTCAGCTGTTCCGAAACTTTGGAGTATCCAGCAGTGGTGAGGCAGAAAATCCAGTCAGTCTTACAATTAGAACTTGTATTTTTCTGTTCCTCGCTTTTTTTGCAAAAGATATTTTAGATATTATCTTAGATATTGGAGGAACGCCTTATGCGTGGCTGATGACAGAAGACTTGCCACCACTGGATTTTGCAGATTTCAATTCTGTATTGCTTACTGTACTAGGGGCTTCATTAAGCGGTTCCATTGCGTTGATTGCTTTAATATTATTGATAATTCTTGCATGGAACTATATACGACTGCTATTTGAAGCAGCAGAAAGATATGTTTTATTAGGTGTTTTGGTATATACAGCACCATTGGCTTTTTCCATGGGTGGTTCGCAAAATACTATGAATATTTTTCGAAGCTGGTGCAGGATGCTGGGTGGACAAATTTTGATGATATTGATGAATGTATGGTGCCTTCGTATCTTCACATCTATGTTTGCAGGCTTTATTGCCAATCCTTTATCCTTGGAAAACGGAAATTTTCTGATTTGGTTTTTATGTGCAGTTGCTTTTTTGAAGGTTTCCCAGAAAATAGACAGTTTTGTTCAGATGCTGGGAATCAATGTAGGCAGAACGGGCAGTTCTATGCTTGGTGAAGCAGCTATTGCCATGCGTACCATAGATAGAGCGAGAAAGGTTGGTGGCAGTACATCTTCTACCAGCAGTACTACAAATCATCAGGAAACATTTTTGCAAGGTGGCTTGGCAGGAGCCGTAGGCAGACAGTTCAGTCAGGGTGCAATCCATAATATCACTGGAAAAAGCGATAGTATCGCTTCCAATATTGCCAGATCTGTTTATAATTCTTCTATCCAAAACGGTGGTGGATTTTCCACAAATGTCATAAGCAGTATTGCAAGGGGTGATGTTACGAAAACAGGAACCATGAAAGGAGAAGAAGCAGTACAAGCATTTTCTTCCTATATGGGCGTAAATCATTCTTCTATGGAACAGATGGCTCATACTGAAAATATGACGCAGAAAAATGATACAGAATCTACAGGGTATTCTGGTCAATTCTCTGTTGCTGGTACAGAAAGTAACAATTCGCAGGAAACGACCTTTGTAGATATGCAAACTTCTGCGGAACAGGTGATTGCGGAGTATCAGCAGAATATTGGTGCTTCTACTTCCGAATATTATGGAAATGATGCTGTGGATTCAAGTCCACAGATGAATGCTGATACAATCCCATTTTATAGTGAAAACAATCATCAGGAACAAAGCGCTTTTCAGGATATGGGCAGTGTTTCTGTGCCTTATTCAGAAAATGAAAGTTTCAGCAGCGTAGAACCCAATGGAGTTACAGAAGTACCTGTATACAGTCAAATAGAAATGGGCGGCGGCAGGATCACAGGTGTGGAAACAACACATGAGTTTTCAGATGGCAGGGCATTTGCTATGTATGATACGGAGAAATATATGCCACCAGCGAAAGGCGATTATAAAACAGTAACCGCAGCGGATGGGTCAAAGTGGTATCACCAGTATGCCCAGCCAACTGTAATCAAAGAGCCTTTTATGAAGGAAGATGGAAAGATACAATATCAAGAACACATTGAAAATAAATTGCCAGAACCACCGAAAAGAAGGGATAGGGTATAATGCAAAGAATGCAGGAGTATGACGCAAGACATATATTCCGTGCTGCAAATTTCCTAAAAGCTTTAAAATATGGAAAAGGTGGTCCTTTTGCAGCAGCGGAAGTGCTTTGGGACCAAAAAGAAAATATTGGTAAAGGTCTGGCTGGACTGGGATTCCTGTTGCTTTTGCCGATATTGTTTCTTTGTATGCTGCCTTCTTTTTTATTTGGAGGTTTTGGTTCTATGGAGGCTTTGAACAGCCAAACGGCTATCATGCAAAATTTGCAATCTTATCAAAGTGCAGTATGGACAGCAGTAGATCATGCGCATGAAAGTATCCTTACACAGATACAGTCAGAGATAGATGGACTGGGTGAGGACGAAACGGCAGTGATTTCAGACGATTTTCATTATGGAAGTGCAAATGCGATGCTGATTTTGTGCCAGTATTCCGTATGGAAAGGAACGGAGGACATCAGTACAGAAGAAGTGACGTCACTCATTCAAAATCATGCAGATGCATTGTTTACTTATGATGTATCAACATCTACATCAGATGGTATCACAACCTATACTTATACGGTGCAGTATGCAGGAGATGATTATTTCGCCGATGAAATCTTCCATCTAAACGAAAAAGAAAAACAAAAGGCGTTGGATTATGCGTCTAATTTGCAAATATTTCTATATGGCAGTATGATGGGGGCTGTTAGCGCACAAGTTAGTGCGGAAGTGTTGGCATATAGCGATCTCATCAAAAAATATGCGGAACAATATGGCATCCCTCAGTTTTTCGATGTAATCTGTGCGGTAATGATGGCAGAAAGCGGTGGCAGAGTACCAGATGTGATGCAGGCAAGCGAGTGTCCTTATAATACCAAATACCCGAAGAAACCAAACGGTATCACTGATCCGGAATATTCCATTGAAGTCGGGGTGCATTATCTTGCTGATTGCCTTCAGGGTGCTGGATGTAGTTCTCCCAGTCAGATGGACGAGCTTAGCTTGGCATTACAGGGCTATAATTACGGAAACGGATATATCGGCTGGGCATTGGAGAATTATGGGGGATATAGCGAGGCAAACGCATTGGAGTTTTCCAAACTGATGCAGCAGAAATTGGGATGGAGTAGCTATGGTAATCCCAAATATGTAGCGGCTGTCATGAAATATTTGGTATTCACTGGTGGTGGAGTTTGGGGTTCTCCTTTTATAGGAAAAAACTGGAACGCTGCTGTATCTTCGGAGTTTGGCTACCGTGTAGATCCCCTGAACGGCAGTCAGGCTTTCCATGAAGGATTGGATATTGCATATCCCACAGGTACACCAATCAATGCTGTTTCAGGCGGGGTTGTCACTTCTGTTGTATTTTCTGAAACGGGATACGGGCATCATATTCGTGTGGACTGTGGAAATGGTGTGCAGGTACTTTATGCCCATTGTAGCGATATTTTTGTGACGAAAGGACAAAGCATTGCTGCTGGACAAGTTATTGCAGAAGTAGGTGCTACTGGCAGAGTGACTGGAGCACATCTGCATTTGGGTGTGTTGGTCAATGGCGAAGAAGTGAATCCAAGAGAGTATATCAGCCAATGAGAAAGGAGGTTGGAAATCATTTCAAAGTCAAAAGAAGAACGAGATATTTATCTGATCCCGCCAAACTTCATCAGTGAAGGTTCACTATTCGGTGGGATGCTGAAACTAAGAAATGCCATAGAAGCCGTAGTCTTTTCCCTGGGAATTGCAGTTCCAGTGTTGAAGATAGCGGCTTTTTCCTTTACCACAAAGATCATCATTCTGTGCCTAACGGCTTTGCCGGTAGGCATTTTTGCTTTGATTGGTGTGGGAGGAGAGAGTTTGACAGCTTTTCTCATAAATTTTTTTCATTTTCTGCGTGCAAGAAGAATAGTGTCAGTAGAAACTACATGTGTTTCAGACGAAAAAAGAACGGATAAGCATTTGTTCCCGGATATTGGTGATTTGCCAGAGGAGTTTGATGAGGAAGAAAGAGTGTCTGTTCGTAAAAAAAGAAAAAAGAAACAGCCTGCAGAAGCAGATTTTTTCCCAGTAGAGAAGATTGAAAATGGTATCTGCTATTTGAAGGATAAGAGATATATCAAGATAATGGAGATTGAGCCTATCAATTTTCTATTACGCAGCGCAAGAGAACAAAGAAACATCATATATTCCTATATGTCGTATTTGAAAATCAGTCCAGTAAAAATGCAGATCAAAGTCATATCGAAAAAAGCGGATATTGGAAGTCATTTGCAGAAAATACAGAATGATATCGCACAAGAGAAAAATGAAAAGTGCAAGATTCTTTTGATGGACTACTATAACCTGATTCGACGTATCGGCTTGAAAGAAGCTGTTACCAGACGATTTTTCATGGTTTTGGAATATGAACCCATGCCTGGCGGCAGTAAAAAGAATGAGGAGAAAGAAGCCATTGCCCAGCTGCATATTGCGGAACAGACAGCCAGAACATATCTTAGACAATGCGGCAACGAGGTCATAGAACAGGAAAAGCCAGAAGAATTTATGGCAGAGCTGTTTTATATCCTTTTGAACCGCAAAAAGAGCAATTCTGTGGGTTTTGTGGAAAATGCAGCAGAAGCTGTGGATGAATACTTCTTGGCTGTGGATAAAACGGACAAAATAGAAATCCCCATATCCTCTTTGGTGATGCCAAAGGAGATTAAGTTCCAAAAAGGCAGTTATATTGAGATAGACGGTTTATATTACGCTTATTTTATGATACCGTCAGATGGCTATAAATCACAGGTGGCAGCAGGCTGGCTTTCTCTCTTGGTTAATGCCGGAGAAGGGATTGATGTGGATATTTTCCTCAATAAGGAGCCAAAGGACAAAGCACAGTTCCGTTTAGGTCAGCAGATTCGTATCAATCGCTCTAAAATGAAGGAAACATCAGATACCAATACAGACTTTGATGAGATCGACAGTGCAATACGTTCTGGCTATTACCTGAAAGAAGGTCTTGCAAATAATCAGGATTTTTATTATATGAACATCCTCATTACCATCACTGCCGACAGTGTAGAAGAATTGGAATGGCGAAGCAATGAAATGAAAAAACTGATGGTGTCGCAGGATTTACAGATGAAGCCATGCTATTTCAGACAGGAACAGGCATTTTTGTCTACCCTACCATTGAACAAAATGGAAAAAGGGCTCTATGCCTTATCTAAAAGAAATGTTCTTACTTCTGGCGTGTCCGGCTGTTATCCTTATGTCAGTTTTGAAATGAGTGATGATAACGGGATTTTGCTTGGTGTCAACCGATATAACAATTCCTTAATTATTGTAGACATTTTTAACTCCAAGATTTATAAGAATGCCAATATGGCGATTTTAGGTACATCGGGTGCAGGAAAAACATTCACCTTACAGTTGATGGCAATGCGTCTGCGTGAGAAAAATGTTCAAGTCTTTATTCTGGCACCTTTGAAAGGGCACGAGTTTCGTCGAGCCTGCCATAACATCGACGGTGAGTTTATCCAGATTTCTCCGGCATCTCATCATTGTATCAATATCATGGAGATACGAAAGACTGACCAGAAAGCAAATATCTGTCTGGACGGTGATCAAAGGGCAGAACGCTCGGAACTGGCGGCGAAGATTCAGCGCCTCCATATTTTCTTTTCTCTGTTGATACCAGATATGAGCCATGAGGAACGCCAGCTTTTGGATGAGGCGTTGATCAAGACTTATGCCTTGAAAGGTATCACTCATCAAAATGCGTCTTTATACCAACAAGATGGCAGTTATAAACCCATGCCGGTATTAGGTGATGTATATTCGGTTTTGATGGAAAATCCAGAAACAAAACGCATGGCAAATATCCTGAACCGTTTAGTCCATGGTTCTGCCAGCACCTTTAACCAACAGACCAATGTAAGGCTGGATAATAAATATATCGTACTGGATATATCTGAGCTGACAGGCGACTTGCTTACAGTGGGGATGTTCCTGGCACTGGATTATGTTTGGGATAAGGCGAAAGAAGACAGAACTGTGGAAAAAGCAATCTTTATTGATGAGGTTTGGCAGCTTATTGGTGCATCCAGTAACCGTTTGGCAGCGGAGTTCGTACTGGAAATCTTTAAAATCATTCGTGGATATGGCGGTGCTGCTATTTGTGCCACACAGGATATCAATGACTTCCTCGCATTGGATGATGGGAAGTATGGCAAAGGTATTCTTAACAATAGCAAAACAAAAATCGTATTGAATCTGGAGGATGAAGAAGCCCAGAGGGTGCAAGAGATTTTAAATCTGAGTGATACAGAGGTCATGAATATCACGCACTTTGCAAGAGGAAATGGTCTAATTCTTACCAATAACAATAATGTGACTGTTGAGTTTAAGGCATCAGCATTGGAAACAGAAATGATCACCACAGACCGTCAGCAGTTACAGGAATTATTAAAAAGAAGGGAGATGAAGCAGTGATTGCGGTAAAAGAAAACAGGCAGAGTCTGGAACAAAAAATCGTAGAACTGGTGTCAGAATATCAAGCATTGAAAATCGAGCAGGTAGAAAAGTATTTTGGACTGCCTTCAGAAACCATGGCAAAGGCATTTCGAATGCTGGTCAAGAAAGGCAGAGTTGTATTAGAACAGGATACTGGCGTGATAAAGGTATCAAAAGGCATCAAAGAGGATGAAAAACAGATATTGAGTTTCTGGTTAGTCCTTGATTTTTTGGAGGACTGTGATTTTCATGGAGCTGCGCATTTTCCGCTGGTGCTGGAAATGTATCGAAGTGGGAGCGTTTACAGCGTGTTCTATTGTATGGAAGGAGATGAGCTGGTGATTGCAAATTCTATCAATCAACTACGGACAAGCATTTGCTTTCAGCCCATTGTACTTTTGGAAGACCAAGCACAAATAGAGAAAATGTCAGAACTCAACGCAGTATTCTGTACAGTGGAAGAACATGGGGAGGTGGCATATTTTACCTATGAGTCCTAATTTATATGATCGAACCAATCGCCTGAAAGACGACATCATACGTTTAAAAAACGCAGTCTGTGCCTATGAAATGACAGATGCCGCAAGGTATCCGGAAAATTTTGAAGATTTAGGTATGGATATTGCGATGCGTGCAGAAGTCATTGCTTGTACTGCCAGAAATCTGGTGGGATCTTATCCCGTGAGCAGCAGAAAACGTATGCTGCATACAGTGACAGATGCACAGGGAATCGAGGTCATGGAAACAGAAATGGGATATGAAATCATCATCCCACAGCTTTTGCCGAAACGCAAAGGAAGACAGAACGTGGTGTTCTTGCTGGAACCGTTGTCATTTGCTTTGGAGTGCTTTTGTCGAGAGAAGGAAATCTGTCGTATGGAACAAGCATTTATCTGTTATACCTATGAGTATGCCAAAGGTATCCCTGTAAGAGGCATTCGAGACTATGATAATCTGGAAGCAAAAGAGGTGTTGGATGTGATCAACGCCTTTTTTTTATTGGATGACAGTGGCGCTTTTTGTGAGCTGCATTATCGCACAAAGGTCGGAAAAAAGAACTGCACACATATAGAAATCAGACGAAAGACTGGTCAGATGTGGTATCCAGAAATGGCACTGGAAAGCGTATGATTTTGGGATTGGTCAGAAGTTCTGCCAAACCATTGAAAAATAAAGGAAAGTAAGGCGCAAGGAAAGGATAAGTTCTGACCGAGTTTAGGAGCCTTGGTCAGAAGTCATATCCCGTATTTTGGAGGTGAGAAAAAAACCATGATACAGAAAGATGCCAAAGCGTATCATGTGCTGGAGATATTATCTATGGCAGGTGAGGTTGGAGAGGATATGCTTTCGCTGTTGATCCCGCAGCCTGATTACCGAAAGAAAATTTTACAGAGATTACTTTTGGAAAACAAAATCGTTCGATACCAGAAAGATGGGGTAAAAGGCTATCGCCTTACCATAAGCGGAAAACGCTGGATGCTGCAAAGTGATTATAATCGGTTTTCATATTTTCTGGCAAATGGTGCCGATGCCTCCATGCGCCGCAGTGATTTGATCCATAGAAAGAGGCAGCATCGTCTGGCAGAAATGATGGCACTTTTTTTCTTGGCTGGTACCAATCTGTTCCGAGATGAAAAGCCGAATATCTTTCAGGAACAGCCAACGGAGGCAAAGCTCTCGCAGTCTGTTTTCTACAGTTCCAGAGAATGGAAAGACATGGGCAGCCTTTCTACGAAAGTCATCAGTTCCCGTGGAGCAGGTGTTTGGCTTACAAAAAACGCAGTCTGGCTTTGCTACCATCTGGATGGGGTGACATCTTGGTATGGTAATGTGGAGAAACGTGCGGATATCTTACTACGTTCTGTGCTTCAGGAAAAAGGATACTCTTTTTCGGAAACAAGAGCGCTTTTATTTTATAGCCAAACAGATATACCTATCTTAGAGGCGAAACGACAAGCGGATATCCGAGATTCCCCCTTTGAGAAATTCTGCTGTGTCCCGCTGGATGAAAACGGCAGTCTTTTGCTTCAGATATTGGAAAATGCACAAATGTATCAGTGCTTATATCAGGTGCTAACAGAGGATTTGAAAAGCAATGCAGAAAGCAACATCATAAACGATGGGTATAATGATGCCTTGGAACCGGTTTTGATCTGTTTCGACTTTGACATCAAACGCTTGCTTCTCTTTGTTATGCAGCTGAGATATGCCCAGAAGAAAGGAGAGGTCATTTGTTTTGACTTCCAGAAGGAAGGGGTGAAACAATACTGCGATGAAGCCACTCAAATTTCAACAGTGGACATGGAAGCTGTCCGAGAGAATTTCTTTTGAACGACGTGATTTGAAAAAAGCAGTCGCAATACTGCTTTTGGGTATCCTTCCGTTATTGTACGGTGCTGGGTATCTGGCGCAGTTCCTTAAAAACTACAAAATATGGTCAGCTGCCGGCGGTGTAGCAGGAGATGGTACTGCACCGCAGTTTCCAGATGCAGGGATACTTTCCTGTTTTCGTCATGTGTTTTCAATGGATGGCTTCTATGCTTTGCTTTTTGAATGTATCCTGATCGCTATACTGGTGGTGATGGTGATGCATATGGGAAACAGCACTGGAGGCGAATTAGACAGAGAACGCAACTTTGCTTATTCCGAAAAGGGTACCTATGGTACAGCAGGATATCTGGAGCAAAAAGAAATGAAGAAACTCTTGTGTCTGACGGATATCCGCCATACCAAAGGCACGATTTTGGGTATTGTTGAAAAACAGATTGCCAGTATCCCACTGGAAAGCAGGATGAACCGAAATATTGCAGTATATGGTGCTTCTGGCAGTATGAAATCTCGTGCTTTTGTGCGTAATATGATATTCCAATGTGTCAGACGTGGGGAAAGCATGGTGCTGACAGATCCAAAGTCAGAACTTTATGAGGATATGTCGGTGTATCTGGAGGAGCATGGATATACGGTAAAGGTCTTTAATCTGGTCAATCCGCCAAACAGTGACAGCTGGAACTGCATGTGGGAGATCCAGCATGAGGAGTTGATGGCACAGACTTGTGCTGACGTTATTATCAAGAACACAAGTGACGGGAAAACAGACCATTTCTGGGATATGTCAGAGCTGAACCTGCTGAAAGCATTGATCCTGTATGTGGATATGGAAAAAACGGAGGAGGAACGAAACTTAGGTCAGGTATATCGTATGCTGGCGGAGTTATCGGAGAAAGAGATGGATGCACGTTTTGCACTTTTGCCAAAGGAGCACCCTGCAAAAGGACCCTATCATATCTTTAAGCAGGCAGGTGAAAAAGTCCGAGGTGGTGTCATCATTGGTTTGGGTGCCAGATTGCAGGTGTTCCAGAACAAAATGATTCGTAATATCACTGCATATCCGGAAATCGATTTGGAATTACCGGGAAAAGAGAAATGTGCGTATTTCTGCATCACCAGCGATCAGGATTCTACCTTTGACTTTTTGTCATCCTTGTTTTTTTCATTCCTGTTTATTAAGCTGGTGCGCTTTGCAGACCGAAATGGTGTAGACGGGAAATTACCAAAGGCAGTCAATTTTATTCTGGATGAGTTTCCGAACATCGGTGCCATACCGGACTTTAAGAAGAAAATATCAACGGTACGCAGTCGAAATATCAGTATTTCCGTGATATTCCAAAATATTGCGCAGTTAAAGAACCGTTATCCCTATGACGAATGGCAGGAAATCATTGGTAACTGTGATACACAGATCGCATTGGGCTGTACAGATGAAATGACAGCTCGTTTTCTGTCAGACCGCACTGGTGAGGTGACCATCTCGGTCAGCAGTCAGTCCAAACAGCTGCATACTTGGCGTGTCAGTAATTTCACACCGGATTTTCGTGAAACCAGTTCCGTAGGCAGACGAAAGCTGATGACACAAGACGAAGTCCTGCGTATGCCATTGGATGAAGCACTGATCATACTCCGTGTGCAAAAGGTATTTCGTGTGAAAAAATTCGATTATACCTTGCACCCGGAAAGTAAAAAACTAAAGAAAAGAAAGGCGGTTACCCATATCCCCCTTTGGCAGATGGAAGAAAAGGAACCAGCTGTAAAAATAGAGGAACCCAGACAACAAATGGCACTGTCAGAAGAAAGAAAGGAATCCTTTGAGCAGGAAACAAAATCAGCCGTTTCAGAACAAGAAGTACAACCGAAAGAACCAAAGAAAGTGGTTTCAATCTCGAAAAAACAATTGATGAGTAAAAATAAGGAGGCAAGGAACAATGGACAAGGACGAAAAAATGATACAGGCGCAGCAGATGCCGGTATTGACCATTGAAAGTAATGGCAGTTATGTAACAGCCGCAGACGCAAAAGAACAGGCGTGGTATGAATTGCAGAACGCATACCGCAGCAGACGTATCCTTTCTGGTGTATTAGGCGGTATAGAGGAAAGTGGAGAAAGTACCGTAGCGGTAGTATATTATAAGGATTTCCGTGTAGTCATCCCCGTAGATGAAATGATGCTGAATCTGACAGAGAATGCAGGCTATGGAGAAATGAAAAGCAGACAGATCAGGATACTGAATCATATGCTGGGCTGTGAAGTGGATTTTATTATTTTGGGAATCGATGCAGAAGCACAGAGCGTTGTTGCCAGCAGAAAACAGGCAATGCTCGTAAAGCGCAATAAATTCTTTTTTGGCGAAAATGGTGCGGCGCCTATGGTAACAGAAGGCAGAGTGGTGCAGGCAAGAGTGATTGCAGTAGCAGAAAAAGTAGTGCGTCTGGAAATCTTTGGGGTGGAGTGTTCTGTTCCAGCAAGAAATCTGTCTTGGGAATGGATTGGAGATGCCAGAGAACAGTTCCATGTTGGAGATGCAGTCTTAACGCAGGTGACAAGTATCCAGTGTGATTCGAAAACAAAAGAAGTAAAGCTGGAAGCAGACATGAAAGCCATTACCAAAAATGAAGTGCTGGAAAAACTCAGCCGTTGTAAGGTACAGGGACGTTATTCTGGAAGAGTCACAGACGTACATAAGGGTGCTACTTTTGTAAAGCTGGATATTGGTGTAAACGCATTGGCATATAGCTGTACAGACCGTAGACTACCAGGAAAACATGATGACGTCAGTTTTGTGGTAACACGTCTGGATCAGGAACGAGGCGTAGCGGTGGGGATCATTACCCGCATCACACGCCAGAATATTTAAGTCATGCGCAGCAGATTACTCTGTGCTGTTGGCTGCTTTTTTCTAGCGGTTCTCCTGCTTTTTTTCGCTGTACCACTCACAGCAAAGCAGATGTATCCCAAAATAGAAGTGGTACGTACAACAAAATCCATAGAACAGGGTGCAATGTTTGATGCAGATGATTTGGAAGTCGTCCGTATGGGGGCATATCCTTTATCAGATACGGCAGTCACAGATGTATATGATGTCATTGGACGATATGCCGCTGTGGATATTGTGTCAGGTGATATCCTGCTGACAGAAAAGGTCAGCCAGGTACCCTTTCAGGATGGCGAGGCAATGCCGTTGCTGCCAGAGGGCTATGAAACAGCCGTTGCCATGGTCCAAATCATGGAAGGCAGTGAAGTGACAGCCTTGCAGACGGGTGACATCATCAAAATGAATGGGTATGACGATGGTCTGATCGACATTCCTGCACTGAACTTTGTTCGTGTTATCACAGCCATGGAACCAGATGCCGAAGGTGTCATTTGGATCACGGTATCTGCCAACCAAAGACAGAGCACATTTCTGGAGAAACATCGAAAGGATGTGTTTCATGTTTCTGTTATGGTACGGGAGAATGAAGAACTGGCAGAAAAATTATTGCAGCAGCAAAGCGCATATTTTGAGGAGGAACCATGAGAAAGCATATCGCCGTTTTTGGCAGCCCGTCCAGTGGAAAAACATTGTTTTCCTTTGTATTGGCAGACGCATTGACAAAAGACCAGAAGCGTGTATTGATCATTAGCCCTGACGAAATCATACCGATACTTCCAATGTTGGAAGATGGAAAGATGGGACTTGGCAGGTTGTTCTCAGAAGAAATCAATCAACTTCATTTCACGCAAGCTGTAAAGGTACTTCGGGAAAATCCGTTGGTAGGTGTTCTGGGATACGGTCTACAGGAAGAAGGCATAAGAGATGAAGCACAGATGGAAATATTTTGTTCCATTGCTGAAAGTCTGTCAGATAGTATCATTTGGGATCTGACTTCATATATGTCAAATCCCTTCTGCCAATTTGCAAAGAAAAAGGCAGAATTTTCTGTCTGTATTTTGACACCGGATAAAAGAGGGCTTTTGTATGAACAGGAGAATGAAAGAAATCTACCACATAACAGCATTCATCTGGCGGGGCAAGTGAAGCCATATAGCCCTTACGAGGAGGTGAGTGAGAAAATCGGCGGATTTGACGGTATGCTGCCCTTTGGCAAAGAGTTGGAAATTGCCTATCTGGAGGGCAGGATGATAAAAGGAGGGAGTCTATGCCATAGGAAATATTGGGATGCTGTTCAAATGATTTGCGACAGAATGGAGGAAACATAAATGTGCGTTTGGGTATAAAAAGAAAAGAGAACTGGTCAGACTTGAAAAAAAGAATAGAAAAAGACCATGGTGTCAAAAGAAGGAAGAAAAGAGGAACGGCAATCATCTTTTCTTTTTTTCTGTGGTTTTTTGGCTTATGTTTCGGTTTATTGCTGCAAAATGTTTATCTTGCATTTGTCCTGTCTTTGGGATTTCCTTTCTTGCGCCATGGTTTTGTTGTGAAAAAAATGTATTGGAATCGCAGGAAAAGCAGGATCGCATTTCTGAAGGGGAAAACAGCAGATGTTGCATTGCTTCAGGAAGATGACCAGATGCGGAGAGACTTTCAGCGGTTACAAATTTTGGAACAGGCAAATATGCTGCCAGCAGGTGTGGAACAGGAAGTCAGGAAGCAATGGATCGAGGTTCTGCGGCTTCAGGAAATATACGAAAGAAAAATACGAAAGATGCCTGCTTACATAACAGCGGTGTTTTTCTTTTTCGCTGGAATGACCATTATGCTGGCTGTTTTTCAACCGAAAGTACAAAATTTTTTGCTCACTGCCAGTGGAAAGCAGTGGATCGCTTTTGGTATAGCAGTATTCTTTTTTTCAGTCTGTACAGTACTGCATGGTTATGGAAGTTTGGAAGATAAGAGGTGAGAAAACATGAAAAGGAAGGGATGGTATCTTCCTATGTCGTTAGCAGTACTTTTGTTATGTACAGCGGCAACAGAAGCACCGGAACCAACAACAGAAACTTATATGAAAGGCGGGAATTATTACATTGAAAAGACGTATACCTTAAAAAATGGCGAGGACATCGACCATTTATTGGGAGCCAGTTTTGAGTTGAATGGCTATACCTATCACCAGATCGATGTAAAAAGTGAGCCAGTGGTGGAGGTATTGACAAAAGAAGTATCTCAAACAGCAGAAACAACTGTGAGCTCGGAAAGCAGTGGGCAGGTAGCAGCAAATCTTGGGGAAACCAAAACTTATGAGGATGAAGATGGATATAAAGGTGAGTTGAAATTGGATTATGCTTCTATCCAATATGCAGCAACAGGATATACCACAAAGACGTATACGAAGTCTGATTCCAAAATGTACTATGGACTTTCCTCCATGGATACCAGCCAGATTGCGAAAAATATATGGTCTGGCGGTGTTAGTATGACATTATACGACGTCCAGTGGATCGGGGATAATAATATGGGCAGTGGTGATACTGCTGTAGGGAACAACTATAATGCAAAAGCCCTGTATTCCGGTACCTATTCCGTCAAAATCCCAACAGCATATATCGCAAAAGTAACCTATACCGGTACAGCGGAAAAAGAAATCTCTGAACAGACAGCATACACATTGACCTATCTGGGAGAGAAAGCAGAAATGCAGGTCATGGAGGAAGAAAATCATTACTTGCCATTTTTCATTGGCGGAGGGTGTGTATTGCTGCTTTTGGCAGGTGGCACCATTTATTATTTGCTGAAGAGACGTAAGATGGAAACAGTTCCCTCCGATTTGGATGGATTAGAAGAAGGAAATGAGATAGAAGATATTCCAGAATTTGAAGAAAAGGGGGAGGAGCATGAAACGATTTAAGTGGCTCATTGCCATATCATTGACTTTTGTAGCGTTGATACCGACACCGGCATTTGCAGCAACCTATACAGATATTGCAGGGCATACGGACGAGGCATATATCACAGAATACAGCAGCTATGGCTTGGTCAGTGGGTATCCGGATGGAACTTTCCGCCCAGACGCTACCATTACCAGAGCTGAAACCGTTGCATTATTGGATAAGCTGGAACTGTATCCCATCACGCAGAAGGATAGCAGTTTTACAGATGTACTTCCAACAGACTGGTTTTATCCATATATCGACTCCGCTGTAAAAAGCGGTGTTGTCAGTGGGTATGAGGGGAATATATTCCTGCCGCAAAATGAGATCACACGATTTGAAGCGATTTCCATTGTATCTAGACTTGTGAGAAGCGAAAACTATAACAGCGTGCAGCTGCCATACAGCGATAGCGAGAACATTCCTTTATGGGTGAATACATCCGTGCGTAATCTGTATGCGGCCGGTGTGATTGATACCTATCCGGAAAATAAGATAAACGGTAGTACGCATATCACGAGGGCAGAAATGATCCGTATGCTGGATAAAGCTATGAAAACATACGATTTCGATACCGGCAGGGTGTATCAAACGACATTGGAAAACTACACAAATCCACAGGCGACTGCCACAGAGATACCACATGATATCCTTGGATATCTTACCATAGAAAGTATCGGTATTTCTAAATTCCCGGTAAAGGATGGCGCAGACCTGGAAACCATCAAAACAGCCATTGGTCATTTCTCGGAAACACCGATCTGGGATGGGAATGTAGGCTTTTGCGCACATAATAGGGATTATCGATATGACTTCCGAAACCTGAAAAATATAGCAGTTGGGGATATGGTTACCTATGAGACAAGGTTTGGAACAAGGAATTATCAGGTAACGGTCATCAAACCCATTGCGGAAACAGACTGGAGTGATATTACAGCAGCAGTGGAACAAAATACCCTGACTATGGTGACTTGTATTGAAGACCAACCGACGAAACGCCTTTTGGTACAGGCGGTACAGAAGTGAAATTCAACAAAAGCTGTTTTTTTGTTGTCTTTGATCCCGTCTTTTTGTATCAGTAGATAAAAAAGAGAAGAAGGAGGAGCTACAATGAAAAGACTTGTACAAGCCTGTATTGCTATATTGACTGCACTTACCATATCTCAGACCGCCTTTGCGGCAACAGGAGAGCTGCTGGGGGATATTTCAAAAGGTAATCACACAGATGCACCTTATGCCGCATCCGAGATCATTGTGCCTCGCCCGTCACAATCGGCTTATGGCAGCCTGCCATTATACGCCAATGGGCAAATGCCTGTAGATATTCAAGGATATTGGGCAGAAAGCGCAATTTGTGATTTCCTGCAGCGTGGATATATATCAGGCAGCGGAGGGTATTTTTATCCCAATACACCTGCTACATATGGTGATTTTGCAGAGATTGCGGCACACTTTGGTTTAAACCCAGTGACATTTTATGGCGGTCAGGATGCCAGCCGTATTTTTTCTGACCGTTTCAGCTGGGACAGCAACACGGAACCGGGAAAAGCAGCACTGATTTGTGGGGAAGCTGGTGTATGGGGCAATCCAAATGAGAATCTCGCAGGTGTTTATTTCACATTAGGACAGCCGGCACAGCGACAGTATATCGCTTTATTCCTTTCTCATTTCCTCGAGGAAAATCAAACAGCATATACTGCTGTATTTTCAGATACTGCGCAATGCAGCCCCAACATACAGAATGCGATTTCACAGTTGGTAAATGCCGGTATCCTTTCCGGCTTTGGCGATGGTACTTTCCGTCCTAATGCTATAGTTACAAAAGCGGAGCTGGTGACCATGTTCTATCGCCTGCTTCAGCAGAATGGGTACGACATGGAAAAACTCAGTGAACAGCTCTATGGCAACTATCATGACTTCTACTGGGAGGAAAGTACGAAGCTTCTGGAACTGGTAAACCAGGAAAGAAAGAAAAATGGTGTGTCCGCACTGCGCTATGATGCTGACTTACAGGCATTATGCGAAATCAAGAACATCGAGCGTTCCTTGAATGGTTATACCACGTTTGAAAAGCTCATTTCCTACGATGGAAAAACCATTGCGGATGGCCATGTTTCCAGGTACTGGGGCAGAGCCACCCAAATGGCAGTAGATTTTGGTCTATCTAACTATTTGGTGGGAGAAAACGCAGTCAAGAATGCGGCAACAGCGGATAAAGCCCATCGTAACCTGACAAATTCACAAGCGCATAAAGAAAACTACCTGAATCCAAAGTATCAGGTAGCCGGTTTTGCGGTGGGCGAAAAACTGACTTATGAGATGTTTGCCTATTTCAAATAGGAGACGGATCAAAAGCAAACACAATACGGCGTAAGAAAGAGTTCTGTTTTTAGGGGCATATTCATAAGAAAACAACGGAAGCCGAAATCCTTGTTATCATAAAAGGATTCCAGCTTCCTTATTTTTACTATGATTTATCTGGTATGTTTTCTTAAGAGGAACTTGCTTTTCAGAACTCTTTTTTCATGGAAAAAACAGGAAAAGGAGTTGATTTTTTATGATGAAAAGCAGAAGGTGGCTTTCATTGCTGCTTGCGGCAGTGATCACTACTGTAAATTGCATTCCAGCCCTTGCCAGTTGGGAAGATGGCTTTGTGATCCCAGGGCAGGAAAGCGGCGGAGGCAGTTCGTCCTATGACGATTTTTTCTGGGGCAGTGACTATGCGGATCAAGTCACGATTGGCAACGGCTCGACACAGGACATTGAGTTTGATGCACAAGACAATAGGGAAGAAGATGATGATGGCATAGACAGTGAAAAAGAAGATGTGGTATTTGAACAGCCTGCAATACTCAGCACACAGCAGTTTACAACAAGCAGTACAGGAACTGTAGTGCTTTCCGAAAACTATGCGGAAATCTACGGCACAGACTCGCTGCCGAAGGCTCGTTCCGACACAGGCTCAGATCCATATGCTTACTTGCAGGCAAATGGTGGGTATATAACTATCACAGCGGATAGAGCGCTGAATAATATCCTGCACTATGATGGCGCTATCGTGGACAATATCCATATCGCTAAATGGGTAGCAGACGATCCTGCCGCACTGGAATATCCGGCATACTGCAAAAATCCAGGCTGGAAAGGTACTGCCCAGCATCAGGATGGTCAGTATCAGGTAGATCCTTTGCCGAGCATTGGCGCAGAAGAAAAGAAGATCCTTGGCGTTGCCCGTGCGGGATATCCCTATAAAACACCACAGGAATTAGGCTGTCAGAGCGTAGAGGAAGCGTACTATGCCACACATGCGGCGATTCATACAGCCATTGTCAATGGTTCCTTGGATAAATGGTCCATTCAGTCGGGAGATACCGCAAGAAATACGAGAGTATTAAACGCATTGAAACAGATTTACACAGAAGGTATCGCAAATCCTTATACGCCTCCGGAGTTTACGGTAAAGCTTTCGCCAGTCAGCGGTTCTGAAGAAGCCACAGAAGACGGAGAATGGGTAACCAACACCTATCAGTTCACCAGCAGTATGGATCGTGATTACTGGAAATTCCGTATTTTAGGTGATGACCTGAATCAGATGGTGGAAAGCGGAAGTATTGAGGTCTATGCCGGTGGAAGCAAGCTCTCTTTACAGACAAATATCAGCGGTGCATGGGACGATAATAAGGCGTTTAAAGTACCTATGGGACAGGACGTAACTGTAAAAGTCAAGAAAGACCTTGCAGACAGCACAGGCATCAACTATCAGTTCTATGGAACGACCGTAGGCGGCACCTTTGACAGCAGTGTCAGCTATTTAGGAAATCCTGTTGGCTTATCTGGTAACTGGCAGGGATATATCTATAACTTCCGTCCACAGGCGACAGATACAGCTATGATGACATATAACGCATCACCGACTATTCCTGATGAACCGGATGATCCTGATACACCATCATCGGACGGCAGTCTTTTGGTGGAAAAACTGGACTATAACACAAAGGAAACTATACCAGATGCGGTATTTCATATTAGAGGTGTATCAGGAAGCTGCAGTCATATCAATATCACAGTCAAAGCATCCCGAGGTGCTACAGCGCCGATTTTGGGAAATGGCGGTAAAGTAGAGCTTTCTGATGGCGTAGTACGCATGACTGGTATTCCTGCGGGGACTTATGAAGTAACCGAAGTTTCTGCACCACCGCATTACAGTGTGGCAGTCGGTCAAAACTCCCAAAGCGTAGAAGTCGTGGATGATGCAGAAGTCCATCCCAAGGTGACTTTCGAGAATCAGCCTTATGGCTCTTTGACTATTCGTAAGATTGATGCTGATACACAGGAGGAACTGGCAGGTTTTTATTTCAAAGTAGTTAACCATACTACAGGCTTTGAACAGACCGTTGTGACAGGCAGCAATGGGGAAGTCACCATTGAGGATCTTCCGGAAGGCAGTTATGAAGTAACGGAGATTGCTGCCAGATTTGATTATATCTTAAACGATACGCCACAGATCGGAGAAGTCGATTGGGGCGAAGAAACCGTTGTTGTCATGGAAAACCATGCAAAACCGTCTGTTGAGATCACAAAGATCGATGCGGAAACGTCAGAGCCTATTTCTGGTGTGTACTTTGAGATCACACATAAAAACACGCAGCAGACCTATACCGGTGTGACTGATGAGGATGGTAAAATCACGCTGGAGGGTGTGGACGAAGGCTGGTTTGCCATCAAGGAAGTGACACCGGCAGATGGCTATATTGCTTCTGATGAGATTTATGAGGTATATGCCGAAAGCGGTCATCCGGGAGAAATCACAATCAAGAATACAAAGAAATCTGGTATTTTGATCCGTAAAGTGGATGTAGATGGTAACGGTATCGAAGGTGTTTCATTCAATATCTTCCGATTTGGCGAGGATACACCATTACCGAATTCACCTGTTACAACGGGAGATGACGGTACTGCACGCTTAGATGGCTTGGAACCTGGGCATTATCAGGTACAGGAGGTACAGGCGAAGCCTGGGTATTTGTTAAACAGCAAAAAGTATGATTTGGTAGTGGAAGAAGGTGTGGAAAAGACAACCATTGTAGAAGTTGTGAATCATAGACAGCCAGACCTTACGATCCGAAAAGTAGATAAGAAAGACCCGGATAAAGGATTAGCCGGAGCGGTATTTGAAGTCAAAGAAGTAGACGGTCAGGCACTTCCGGGAAGTCCATATACCACAGGACCAGATGGCAGCTTTACCATTGAGGATATTGACATTGAAAACGGCGTATCCAAAAAACTGGTAATCACAGAAATCCAGCCGCCAGCCGGATATGAGCTTTCTTCTCCAAATGTGCAGTATGCAACCATGGAGCCGGATCAGGATGTAACATTGACATTTATCAATGATGAGTCACCTGACCTTACCATTTTGAAGGTGGACAAACAGACAGGTGAACCATTGGCAGGTGCTATGTTTACCGTAGAAAAACTGGAAGAACCAGACAAAGGCTTTGTCACAGGAAGCCCTTTTACCACAGATGCGGAAGGTAAAATTGTTTTGCCGAATATGGCACCAGGCAGCTATCGTATTGTGGAAACAAAGGCGCCACAAAACTATGTCATTGACACAGAAGAACGTATCATCAACTTGGTAGAGGGCGAAGACTTTACTGCGAAGTTTGAGGATACCAAGAAACCAACTCTTACCGTACATAAAGTGGATTCTATCACAAAAGATCCGTTGAAAAACGCACAGTTTGAAGTATATCGTGCGGTCAACGGCTCCTTAGACGGTGAAACTGTGATGGCAGGCAGTTTTACATCCGATGCTTCCGGTATTTTTAAGCTGGAGAATGCAGAGCCAGGCTGGTATCGCATCGTTGAAAAACAAGCACCATCTGGTTATGAGCGCAAAACAGAGTCCATTGATGTATTTTTGAAAGCAGGAGAAGACAAAGAAATCACTTTTGAAAATGCACCGATGTCAGCGATCATCATCAAAAAAGTAGACGCAGAGACTGGAGAAGCACTGGAAGGCATCAAGTTTGAAGTGCGTTATTTAAGTGGTGCTACAGGAACAGAAGGTACTGTGATCGGTACTTATACCACATCCAAGAATGGTACCATTACCATTGCTGGATTGAAAAAAGGTGTATATTCCATTGCAGAAGTATCCAGTGATAGTGACCATATCTTAGACGAAACGATTCAGACAGTCACACTGGCAGATGATAATTCTGTTGTGACAGTAGAGTTTACCAATGCACCTTTGGGTGGGCTTTTGATCAAGAAAATGGATGCTGTCACAAAAGAGTCATTAAGTGATGTTACGTTTAAAGTGACAGATATTAAAGGTGCTGTTGTAGGTGAGTCCAATGGCGAATATCGTACAGACGAAACAGGTACCATTTACATCCCTCAGCTGGTAGGTGGTTTTATTGTCCAGGAGATCAAGACGAAGGGCGGATATATCTTGGATAATACCGCAAAAACCATTTATATCGAAAAGGGCAGAGTATATTCCATGGAATTCTTTAACCAGCCGGAGAATAGCTTTGTGATCCAGAAACTTGACGGTGAAACAAAAGCACCTCTTGCAGATGCTACTATTAAAGTAACAACAGTAGATGATCAGTTCATTGGGCAGTATACCACAGATGAAAGCGGTATCATCACCATTGTTGGCTTGAAGCCTGGCACTTATAAAGTACAGGAGCTGAAAGCACCTGAAGGCTACAATTTGGATAATACCATGAAATTGGTACATTTGAAACAGAATGAGCCTCAAAAATTGGAACTGTATAACTATAAGAAAGCAGCGCTTATCATTTATAAAGTGGATAAGAATACGCAGGAGCCTTTGGAAGGAGCTAAGTTTAAGGTAACAGAAATCGACGGCACTTATGTGGGGGACTATATCACCGGTACAGACGGCAGAATTACAGTTCCTACACTTGAGCCGGGCTGGTATGTAGTGACAGAAACTGCAGCACCAAATGGCTATAACATCAACGATGTACCTAGCAAAAACGTACAGGTGAAGAGCGGTTCTCCTGTGACTGTGAAGTTTGAAAATGACAAAAACGCTACATTGCGTATTGAAAAAACGGATATCGTTACTGGTGAGCCAATGGAAAACGTGGAATTCAGTATCGTGCGTGATGACGGTAAGACCTATGGCAAGTATTACACCGACAAACGTGGCGAAATCAATCTGGAATATATGTTCCCGGCTGGTACCTACCTGATCCGTGAAACCAATACCAGAAAAGGATATGCGCTGGATACGAATGTCAGAAAAGTAACCCTTGACTGGGGCGATGATAAGCTCATTGAATGGGAAAACTATCCGTTGGCATCTATCCGTATTGAGAAAATCGATAAGGAAAATGACGAGCCAATGGCAAATGTCACATTTGAATTGTTCGATCCAAACAAGAAATCTTTGGGTACTTATAAAACAGACGCCAAAGGAAGAATCGAGCTGAATGATATGTTCCTTGGCGGTACAACATATTACCTGAAGGAAGAAACACCAGAAGGTTATCTGCCACAGGAAGGTTATTTAGCAGTAGAAACAAGATGGGGCAAAACAACCTATGTGGATATTGAAAACGAGCCGATCATGGGCAAGGTACAGATCCATAAAACAGCTGCAGATAATAATTCGATCACAGGTACCTTAAAAGGCGATGGACTGAAAGGTGCGAAGTTTACCATTTATGATGCTGATGGTAAAAAAGTAGATGTATTGACAACAGACAGCAAAGGATATGCGGAATCCGATTGGCTCAGATATGGTGAATATACCATGAAGGAAACCACAAGTCCGCTGTATTTCCTGTTGAGTGATGAAACCATTCATTTTGAAATCGTAAATGACGGTGAAACGGTTGAAATCGAGAGAACAAATCAGAGCACATTGCTGAAGACCAATGTAGAGAAAAGTGGGTATAAAGAAACCATGGGTGGAAGTGTGATCCGATACGATATTTATAATATCCAGAATCAATCTATGGTACCGCTGGAAAACTTCTATCTCCATGAAAGCCTTCCAGCAGATGCGGCGTATATCACAAGACTGTTCACAGGTACGTTTAACCAGAATCTGAACTACACCATTTATTATAAGACCAATAAAACAGGTACGTTCAGAGTGCTGAAAGATAATCTCTTTACAGACCGTGTGTATGAGATTGACTGCACAAAAGGCTTGATGGCTGGAGAATATATCACAGATATCAAGTTTGATTTTGGTACGGTTGATGTTGGCTTCAGAGAAGTGGAAAGACCGTTCCTGTACTGCAAGACATACGATAATTTGCCTAACGGTTATCAGTTCACGAACAGAGCTGAGGTTGGCGGTACTTATGAAATGCAGAAGGTAACAGCGGAAGACACCTTTACTACTAAGATTTATGCACCGACAGTAGATAGAGGAAAACTTCCAAAAACAGGATATTAAATTTAGTTTGGGGTGGTCTGCGGATCACCCCTTTTTTTATTGCGATGAAAAACATTTTTTTGGAGGTGGAGATATGATTTTGATGGTTTATGTCGGTGTTTTTTTATTAGCCTATGGCATGTATCACCTGATTGCACATTTGGCATATTTTCCTTCAGAGAAAGCAGGGAGAAGCATAAGTGATTTTTGGAGAGCCATGTGTCTGGAGCTGGCTGGATACGTTATGAAAAGGTTTTCTTTGACAAGCACTTCTTCCAGAAAATTAAAAAGTCTTTTGCAACTCAATCAAGAGAAAAAAGATGAAACCGTTTGGCTTTTGGAAAAGTGTATCGGTAGTTTGGGTGTATTTTGTCTTTGCAGTCCGTTGCTTTTGGTTCAGCCAAAAGTATTTTTGTTGTGTTTGGGAGCAGGGCTATTTGTGGTGTGGTATGAGTTGTTATTATACTGCGCAAAAAGTATGGGCGATAAAAGAATATTACAGAGAGAACTCCCGTTCTTTTTCCTGCTGCGCTGGAAGTATTCTTTGGAGGAAAGAAATGAGTCAGATTATCTTGCGGCATCTCAAATAGTTGTGGCAGAGGATATTCCGAAAGAAAGGTGGGGACTTTTGGCAAAAGAGTACGCAGAATATCCAAATAATGAACTTTCTCATATATTTGCTGATACTACTATAGATGCTCCAGAAATATATTATCAGGAACGATTTGAATTTTTCCGAAGAAAAAGAAGCATTCAAATAGACAGGGGTATCAAAATGAGATGTATTTGTAGAATGATGATTAGTTTCATAGCTATATGCAGTTTTTGTATTTCTGTTTTTTGGAATTTAAAAAGTGTATTAGCAATATAATTATGTGTAAATATTTCTTAAAACGAAAAAGCCTTATTCTGATCTTATGATTGGAATAGGGCTTTTTTTATTTCCTTACTCTACATTAGTTTACATAATGTTGGTACAAATTTAAGCCACTGATTTTTCAGATTTGTAGATTTTATCATTTTATTTTTCTACAATTTTAGTAAAGAAGGATTTACAAAGATTGAGGTGATTCGTATGAAGACAAAAAAGAATAATAAACAGATGAGATGTCCATACTGCGGTGCAACAGTGATGCTGCGTGATGCCAGTTTTGTATATGGGAAAAATGCTTTGGAAAAAAAGGTCTATGTTTGCTCAAACTATCCATCTTGTGATTCTTATGTAGGCGTATTGCCACATAACAATGAACCCAAAGGGACGTTAGCCAATGGAGAATTACGCAATTTAAGAATCCATGCCCATCATGTCTTTGATGAGATTTGGAAAAGAGGCATAATGAGCCGAAAAGATGCTTATCGTTGGATGAGAGATCAATTTTTTATGACAGGGGAGCAAGCTCATATCGGAAATTTCTCTGAATATATGTGTCAACGACTCATGGAGAAAAGTCAAGCATTATTGGAACAACATAACAGAGGAACAGGAGGGAAAAAGAATGAATATACATTTGAATGCAGAACAAAGAAAAATGGTAGAAGAAAATTTGTCGGTGGTACAAAAAGTCATCAGCAAACATGTTATGCTCAATGAATCTGTAGATGGGATGGGGTATGATGACATTTATCAGATTGGAAGTATTGGTCTATGTAAAGCAGCAGTGACTTATCGCAGTGGAAGTGATGCGTCTTTTCAAACGTATGCTTTTTCCGTGGTACGCAATGAGATTTATAATCATCTGCGCAGTATTGTAAATAAACAAAAAGCAAAATTGACAGATATTGCGGAAGAACAGGCACTGGTATCATCAGAGCAGACACCGGAAGAGAGGATAGCGGATCAAGCAGCGCTGGATGCACTTCGGTTATCAAAGGAACGATATCAAGGTGTGGCAAAATGCGGAATTGAAGCCTTGGAACTGAAACTGAAAGGGTATAGTGGTGCGGAAATCGCAAAAATGTATCAGGTAAAGCCTAATTATATCGCTGCTTGCATTTGCAGAGCTGTAAAGTATCTGAAGAAGGATAAGGCATTTTTCGCGGACTTAGGAAAATAACGAAATTTGTTGTAGTTGATATACTTGATTTTGTATCAGATAAATAAAGGAGGAAGAAAACATGATTCAATTATATGCGGCAGTTGGAAGATATCATATTGAGGTTCAGCCAAATGGCAAAAAAATACCCATTGTTACTGTTGGGATCAATGAATGTGCTTTGACCATAGAAGAGATGGTCCTTTGGTCCAGCCTGATCTGGAACATCCTGACAAAAGAGGAACTGGAAGAAAGCTATAAAAGAAAAGCAGAGAAATCTGGAGTAGATCCAAATACTTTTGAAAATACTTTACAGCGAATGGAAGGGAGAAATCTAGTTGCTAGTGCGAAAGCGATAAAGGGCGATGAGGCTTTATATCAACTTCTTGCAAACCTTTATGTGGTTCCTATCACAAGCAGTTTTTCTACAAAAGTAAAAGCGTTTCTACATTTGATATTTTGTGAGAAAGTACCATTTTCCGCAGCAAAACTTGTTTTTCAAAAAGAATCCTATGACCAGATGCAGCAGAAAGTAATCCATTTGTCAAAGCAAACGCTGCTCTCTAGCGCAGAGATTTTGAAATGTATCGAAACAGGTGTGACAGATGTATCCACCAGTGAAAAGGTTCTGGATGCATTGTATGATGATGATTTCAGTACCTGCGATAATCTGGGACTTTTTATGCGATTTTATGACCATTACAGAGAGATCCTGGAAGCAGTGGCAACATTGTACTTGAGCAGGAATATTGTATTTGATAAATTAAGCTAAAGCAAAAGGGCAGTATGAAACTTTTTCTGTAAATATGTTATTAAAGAGTTCTTCTATGATAAAATATAAAACATAGGAGGACTTTTTATTATGGCAAAAGAAAAGAAACCGGTACATCGCGTACAAATGACAGAAGGGAAACGCAATATTATCCGCCAGCTTTTAGAGGAATATGATATTAAAACAGCTGAAGACATTCAGGACGCGTTAAAAGATCTTCTTGGCGGAACCATCAAGGAGATGATGGAAGCCGAAATGGATGAACATCTTGGATATGAGAAGTCTGAACGTTCTGATAATGATGATTACCGAAATGGCTACAAAAGTAAACGCGTCAACAGCAGCTATGGTTCTATGGAAATTGAAGTGCCTCAAGATCGTAAATCAACATTCCAGCCTAAGATAGTTAAGAAACGTCAGAAGGACATATCAGACATTGACCAGAAAATCATATCCATGTATGCCAAAGGAATGACCACCAGACAGTTTTCTGATACTATTGAGGATATTTATGGTTTTGAGACATCAGAAGGCTTTATTTCTGATATAATAGACAAAATACTCCCCCAGATAGAAGACTGGCAGAACCGCCCTTTAGACGAAGTATACCCGATTCTGTTTATAGACGCAATCCACTATTCCGTCCGTGATAACGGTGTAATACGGAAATTGGCGGCATATGTGATTCTTGGAATTAACACAGCGGGGAAAAAAGAAGTACTTACAATTCAGGTTGGAGATAACGAAAGCTCTAAGTATTGGCTTTCCGTTCTAAACGAACTGAAAAACCGTGGAGTAAAAGATATACTTATTCTTTGTGCTGACGGTTTGTCAGGGATTAAAGAAGCCATTGCGGCAGCTTTTCCAAAAACAGAATATCAGAGGTGTATTGTACATCAGGTAAGAAATACCCTGAAGTATATTCCTGAAAAAGACAGGAAAGCTTTCGCGGCGGATCTGAAGACAATTTACCATGCTCCGGACGAAAAGAAAGCTTTGGCAGCCCTTGACCGAGTAACTGAAAAATGGACGGTTAAATATCCCAATTCTATGAAACGGTGGAAAGATAACTGGGACGCCATTTCTCCGATTTTCAAGTTTTCAGCAACTGTAAGAAAAGTCATATATACAACAAACGCTATAGAATCCCTGAATTCAGTTTACCGCAGATTAAATCAGCAAAGGAGTGTATTTCCAAGTGATACGGCCCTGCTGAAAGCATTATATCTGTCAACTTTTGAAGCCACAAAAAAATGGACATCTTCCATACGAAACTGGGCACAGGTCTATGGTGAACTGAGCATTATGTATGAAGGCAGACTGCCGGAATAAAATTAAATCCGAGTTAAAACAGACGGAAACACCGCCTGTTATTGACACGCAGTCAAACAGATGGTATATATAAAACAAGGGTGAAAAGCTCATTCTTAAGCCTTTCACCCAATCTTATCATAGAAGAATCTCTTTTACAGACTTTTTTTCATAGACCCAGCAAAAGAGAGAATCTGATTCAAATAAAAAAGACGATATGCTTATTGTGTATCGTCTTTTCTTTGATTTATTTTTGATTTGCTAATTTCCTTATAATCGCTCCGATATGTTCCAAGGAGTCTTTATCTAATTTCCTTAAATCCTCAATTATACTTGAAAGTTGGGCTGGATATACATTGCCTTCATCAAAAAATTCCTGTGGAGAGATACTAAAATATTCGCAGATGTAAAATAAACCTTGCAGTGAAGGCAAAGCCTTTTTGTTTTCAATTCGATTGATATAGCTGTCATTTTGACCTAAAGATAGTGACATATCACGGGCAGATACATTATTCTGCATTCTTAATTGTGCAATACGGTTTTGGGTAAATTCCTCGTACATTGTATCAACCTCCTTCGTGAATTATTTTATCTTGCAAATAGTATTGAAATGAGATATTAAATACCTTATATTATTCTTTATAAGTCATTAAATGTCTAAAATATAAAAAATAGAGGATGTGGTATTGTGAATTGTAATAGTACGTCTCTTGTAAAAACTTGTTGTATAACCGGACACAGAGATCTGCCGGCGGAAAAAATGGAGTATATAAAAGAAATGCTAAGCCAGAAAGTGGAGTATGCCATTGAAAATGGGTGTATCAGATTTCTCTCTGGTTTTGCTGATGGAACAGATTTGTTGTTTGCTTCTATTATTTCCGACAAGAAAAATCAGTATCCAGATATTCGATTAGAAGCAGTAATTCCATATAGAGGACGTTTAAAAACAAAAAATAGTGATTTTCAGACGTTATTGAAGTACTGTGATCAAATTACTGTAGCAAGTGAAGAATATATTCCATCCTGTTATATGCGAAGAAACAGATATATGGTAGATGAATCACAAATGATAATAGCAGTATATGATGGAAGAAATAAAGGAGGAACATTGGCAACACTTAGGTATGCTTATAAGCGTCAAAGAGTACTTCAGGTAATCCAGATATGATATACAAATTGTTTCATCAATTACAAATGGTATAAAATTCAAAAAAATCAGAATGCTATACTCTTAGTATCAATATAAAAAAGTTTCAAAAGATAATAGATGGAATTAAGTGCACAAAAAAAGATATCATGTTAAAATAGATTGGTACGTATGAAATAAAAAATAACGGTGACTAATATGAAAAAAATATTGTTTGTGGAAGACGATATCAGTCTTATTAATGGCTTATCATTTGCTCTGAAAAAACACGGATTTGAAATAGATATTGCAAAAACAAAGCATGAGGCTGAGAATTTATTCGAAAATGGAAATTATCATTTAGTTATTTTGGATGTAGCACTGCCAGACGGGTCTGGTTATGATGTATGCAGAAAAATAAGGCAGGCATCAAAAATACCAATTCTTTTTTTAACAGCTGCTGATGAAGAAATGGATATCACAATGGGGCTTGATATAGGCGGAGATGATTATATTACAAAACCTTTTAAATTAGCGGTGTTTCTATCCAGAATCAACGCTCTTTTAAGAAGGAGCCAAAATTTTAATAATGAAAAAATAGAACTTAATTCAGGGAACATAAATATAAATCTTTTAAATGGAGAAGTTTATAAAAACAACAATAAAATTGATTTAACTGCAAATGAATATAAACTTCTATGTTTATTTATGGAAAATTCAAATATCATTCTTTCACCTGAGCAGATTATGGGAAAACTTTGGGACAACATTGAAAACTATATCGACAGCAGTGCCCTAACTGTATATATCAGAAGACTGCGCACAAAAATAGAAGATAATCCCAGCAAACCGCAGAAAATAATTACAGTTCGAGGTATGGGATATAAATGGAATGAAACACATTGAGGATAGGATATGAGAATATTTGAGAATAAAAAAATAAGAAAACTTTTCTTTCGTGTGTTACTGATTATGGTAGTGTTCTACGCTGCCATTTTTTTGACTGTATGGCATAATACAAACTACATTGTTTTCTTTCTAACATTGTTTTTTTTACTTATGCCTTTGGCAGTATTTGCGGTAATGTACTTATTTTTTAAAGAACAGGACAACATCATAGAGCAGGCAGTGTCAAAAATCAAGGCATTTATTTCAGGAGACAAAACGGCAAGAATTATATGTGAGGAAGAAGGTGAACTATACCGACTTTTCCATGAAGTAAATATGTTAGCCTCAACTTTAGCAGCCTATGGGGAAAATGAGAAAAGAGAAAAACAGTTTATGAAAGATACAATATCTGATATTTCCCATCAGCTAAAAACGCCGATTGCTGCTTTGAATGTTTATAACGGTATTATGCAGGAAGAAATAGAAGACTTATCTGCCATAAAAGAATTTGCGTCTCTTTCGGAAAAAGAACTTGACCGTATGGAATATCTGGTTAAAAATCTTTTAAAAATAACAAAACTTGATGCAGGAACAGTTGTTTTTAATAAAAGAGACGAGAATATATCAAATATGATGAAGGAATTAAAAAAACATTTTGTTTTTCAAGCAGAAAGAGAAGAAAAGACAATTACATTTTCAGGTGATAACACAATAACATTATTTTGTGATAAGAATTGGATAAAAGAAGCAATAATAAACATAATAAAAAATGCCTTTGACCATACAAAAGCAGGAGATGCGATTTTAGTGGAATGGAAAAACGTTGCTCAGATAATTCAAATTATTGTAAAAGATAATGGAAGCGGTATTCATCAAGAGGACATATATCATATTTTTAAGAGGTTTTATCGCAGCCGATTTTCCAGCGATGCTCAGGGGATTGGATTAGGTCTTCCATTATCCAAAGCAATTGTGGAGGCACATAATGGAACGATTGAAGTTGAAAGCGTACTTGGAAAAGGAACAACATTTACAATTAATTTTTTAATTCCTACAAAATTGTAGGCTGCCTGTTATATTGCTGTAAGATATGTATGATACCCTTTCTTTAAAAGAGAGAGGAGTGATTTTATGAATTTATTGGAAGTAGATCATGTATCAAAGATTTATGGGAAAGGTGAAAATATAGTTCATGCATTAAAGAATGTTTCTTTTTCCGTTCCAAAGGGCGAGTTTGTAGCCATTGTTGGTGAATCTGGTTCTGGAAAAAGTACGCTTTTAAATATCATAGGCGCCATAGATGTTCCTACATCAGGAACAGTATTTATTGATGGAAAAAATATGTTTTCTATGAAACAGAAAGGTCTTACAGTATTTCGACGCAGGAATATAGGATTTATATTCCAAAGTTTTAATTTAATTCCGGAATTAACCGTGGAACAGAACATGATGTTTCCTGTACTGTTGGACTACCAAAAGCCTGATAAAGAATATTTGGAAGAGCTTCTTACAGTATTGCATTTAAAAGACCGCAGAAACCATTTGCCAAGCCAGCTTTCGGGAGGGCAGCAGCAAAGAACAGCAATAGGGCGTGCACTTATGACAAGACCTGCTTTAATACTTGCAGATGAGCCAACGGGAAATCTCGACAGCCAAAATACAAGTGAGGTTATTGCTCTGCTGAAAGAAGCCTCCAGACTGTATGAACAAACGATTCTCATGATTACTCATAGCCAAAGTATTGCCCAAACGGCAGACCGTATTTTGAATGTATCAGACGGCGTAGTCACTGATTTTGGGAGGTGCCGAGTATGAAAAGTTATCTTAGTTTAATTCCCATATCAGCTAAAAAACATAAACACGATAATATTATGACTAAGTTATGTATTATATTTTCTGTTTTTATGGTCACATCTGTATTTAGTATGGCAGAAATGGGAGCCAGAATGGAACAGAATAGGTTATTAGAAAAACATGGAAATTTTACTCTTCAATACTTGCTTAATACCAATATGGGGCAGTCACTTTTTTTAACAGCGATACTATTGTTTTTGCTGATATTGATTGCTGGAGTGCTTATGATTTCCAGCAGTCTGCACAGCAGTATAACGCAGAGAACAAAGTTTTTCGGAATGATGCGTTGTATTGGAATGAGTAAAAAACAAATGATTCGTTTTGTTAGATTAGAAGCGTTAAATTGGTGCAAAACATCAGTGCCTGTTGGCATTATACTTGGAGTATTATCCACATGGGTGTTTTGCCTGATACTTCGTTTTTGGGTAGGCGAAGAATTTATCAATATTCCACTTTTCAAAATAAGTTTAATTGGCGTTTTAAGTGGTACTGTAATGGGGTTATTAACTGTGCTGATTGCAGCAGGAGCGCCAGCAAAACAGGCTTCAAAAGTGCCTCCTGTTGTAGCGTCCTCTGGAAATATGGAAAATATACAGCAGATGCAGCATATTTTAAATTTTAAGTTTTTAAAAATCCCCATTTTATTAGGGATCAGCCATGCTTTATCTGCAAAGAAAAAATTATTTTTAATGATAGGTTCATTTGCATTAAGTATCATACTGTTTTTCAATTTTTCTGTTTTGGTTGATTTTGTAGAATATTTGATGCCACAGTCTGCAAGTGCTTCTGATATTGATATTTCCAGTGCAGATGGTTCAAATTCCATAGATTATGATTTTGTGGAACAAATAAGAGGCTTGCAAGGTGTGAAACAAGTTTATGGAAGACGAGCTGTTTTTGATGTTCCGGTTAAAGGTTCAGGCGGTGTTACCGATATTGGAAGTATTGACATCGTTTCATTTGATGACTATGATCTGGAGTGTCTGAAAAAAGATGATATGCTGCAAAAGGGAACGGATATCTCAAAAATATACAAAGACTCTGGTTATGTATTGGCAACTTGGGATAAGAATTGTTCTTGGAAAATAGGAGATATCATTGAAATAGGAGATGAAAAATTAGAAATTACAGGATTATTAAACAAAGATCCATTTAGTGAGAACGGGCTCACAAATGGTAAACTGACTCTGATCGTCTCTGACGCGGAATTTTTGAAATTAACTGGTATTTCTGACTATTCCCTTGTGATGATTCGAACTACAAAAAATGCTACAGAAGAAGAGATAGAAGAAATCAAAAGTGCAGTTGGTGACACATATATTTTCACAGACAAAAGAGAACAAAGTACTGCCGGCACATATATAGCTTTTCTTTTCTGCACCTACTGTTTTTTGGGTATGGTCGCATTAGTTTCTGTGTTTCACATTATAAATAGTGTCTCTATGGGCGTTTCTGCCAGAATGAAACAGTATGGCTTTATGCGTGCCATAGGCATGGATGAAACCCAGGTTACACAGATGATAGCTTCGGAAGCGCTTACATATGCTTTTGGAGGCTGTATTTTTGGATGTTTGGTTGGATTGCCAATCAGTAAAATGCTCTACAAAATATTGATTTTAGATCATTTTACTTATGCTGTTTGGGATTTTCCAATCATACAAGTGATAATTGTTTTTTTATTTGTATTCTTATCTGCGGCAACAGCAGTATATTTTCCGTCAAAAAAATTAAAAAAAGCTTTAATTACAGATATTATTAACGAAAATTAGAATATAAATGAATATACTATATGTTTTACAGGAGATATTTTAAGGTTTCCTGTTTTTTATGTATATGTGTCCTAAAAAGTATATTTGGTTCGTTATAGATATAAAAGAGTTTCTTATTCTGTTTTTATTGTAATTGCTCTATGTATTTACAGTTATTCTAAAAGACTTTATTATTAAATTATAAAGTAATAACGCTTATTACATGAAACAAACGATTGTTTTTTAGGAAAGAGGAAAGGCAAATGGGATATATTGAATTTGATGCAACGGAAATGAACAATTTACGTTGGAAAGAAGTTATGTCTGACCAGTTGAAAACGGCTAAGACTTTTGAGATCTACTGTTGGAATATGGAGCTTGAGGAAATGAAAATGGCTTTGCAATTTGGTGACCTAAAAGAAAGCTGTTGGAAATATGGAAAGATCATTCAGGGGAATGTAACACCGGAATTTACAAACTATGTTCTGAATCTACCAAAGCCTGCTGACACAGAGATCTATAATAAAATGACACCATTTTTTACCATTGCTTTGGATAATGGGTTTTGGTCAGAGCATTATGGTACAGAACTGACACAATCATAAGATGATATGGAGATATTATGTTTTGTATGTGAAAAGAACATCCAGATGACTTATTGCTTTCATAGGTTTTATGGATGCAAAGGAAAAATAGTAGGATGGAGGTGTAATGATGATAAAGGCGATTTTGAAGATTACTTTTTTAATTTTTCTGTTTCCGGTTTTTGTGATCTATCATTTGGTAAAATCGGCATAAGAAACGACAGGTTTATGAAAGGGGTTTAGAAATGGGGAATTTCAAAGCATTTGTATCAGGTGTTGTGGTGACTGCTGTGGCATTGCAATGTGGCACATTTGCATACGGCAAATGGGTGGAAGAAAAAATATCAGTTATTTATCAGAATATACGTGTCACGGTGGATGATAAAGAACTGGCTACTTCAAACGAACCTTTTATCTACAATGGGACTACGTATCTGCCTGTCCGCGATGTTGCGGAAGCTGTTGGGAGAAAGGTTTCCTGGGATAATGAAAAGAAAATTGTACGATTATATGATTCTGACACTGTAGAATCTGCAGAAACGGAACAAAAGGAAACTTCAAACAAGGATTGTTTCACTGTATCGAATTTGAAAACAGATTATTTTGCAGGGACTTATCGTGTATACGGGGAAATCACAAATCATTATGACAGGGATTTTGAGTTTGTAGCATTCAAATTGAATTTTTATGATGGTACAAGCCTAAAAGGAACCGGAACTGGTATTGTAATGAATATGAGCGCAGGAGAGAAGAAGGTGTTTGAGGTCTATACACAGGATAATATTTCCGGTGCAACAAGATATGAACTGCAAATGGAATCGGCATTGAATTATGATGAGTTGTAATTTTGTTTGATAAGAACATCCCGGAACAAAAGTGTTTCGGGATGTTTTTTGCAGATAAATATTTTCCTGATTAAAGATGGAGGTTTTTACAATATGAAAGAATAATATTCTAATTTATAGAAATCAAAGAAAAGGTGTAAATATATACTGGTTGTAAAAAACCAAAGCATAATTTGGGTATAAGCAATATGGTAGCTGTTCTGTTTAAAAAGTGTCAGTTCTGATACTAAAAGATTGTTTCTTGACCACTTGTATCTTATAATAGAAGTAATATTGTATAAGAGATAAAATTCATTTGTTTGGGGTGAAAATATGGGTGTTAGCTACAAAAAACTATGGAAGATGTTAATTGATAAGGATTTGAAAAAATCTCAGCTAAAAGACATTGCGAAAATTAGTCAAAGTACCTTAGCAAGACTAAATCGAAATGAATATGTGTCTCTGGAGGTTCTAGTTAAGATATGTATTGGTCTTGATTGTGAAATTTCAGATATCGTAGAAATTGAACGATTGTGAGGTGGGTGATGTAAATGATTACGAAGTACCATGCAAAATACTATGCTAATCTGCTCACTCAAAAATCATTGGGTGGTGAAATAGATAGTCTATCCCAATCGCTACTCAATGCGACAGTTGATATTAATCCCCACCAAATTGAAGCAGCACTTTTTGCTTTTCAGTCTCCATTATCCAAAGGTTTGATTATGGCTGATGAAGTGGGATTGGGAAAAACCATTGAGGCTGGTTTAGTAATGTGCCAATATTGGTCTACAGGGAAACATAAAATTATTGTTGTGTGTCCGGCATCATTAAGAAAACAGTGGAGTTTTGAATTGACTGACAAGTTTGGAATTCCAAATGAAATACTTGACACAAAAAACTATAATGAGTATGTTCGTTTAGGAAAAAATCCTTTTGGTCAACACAAAATTGTTATTTGCTCCTATTATTTTGCGGCACGAAAAATGGAAGAAATTAGACTTTGTGGGTTTGATCTTGCAATTATTGATGAAGCTCATAAACTGCGGAACGTCTATAAAAAGAATGCAAAAACTGCACATGCAGTAAAAGAGGCTTTGTCGGATGCAAAGAAGTTATTGTTGACTGCAACACCATTTCAAAACTCACTAATGGAACTTTATGGTTTGACCAGTATTATAGATGAAAATATTTTTGGTGATAGCCGGTCTTTCCGCTCTGAATATGTATCGGAAGGAAATATTTCCGACTTGAGAATGCGTCTTGCACCTTATTATAAGCGTACTTTGCGCAAAGATGTCACAGAATATATTAACTATACCAAGCGACTCCCTCTCACTCAAAAGTTCGATGCAACTGATATGGAGCAGGAGTTATATAACGCTGTTTCTGAATTTTTAAGACGGGACGATTTGTATTCTGTTCCTCGTCGACAACAGATGCTTACTACAATGATTATTCGTAAGATTCTTGCATCTTCTACCTATGCTTTGCTAGGAACTCTGGAGGCGGTAAAAGCCAGATTGATAAAAATGCTTGAAGATGAAACAACTAAGCAGATGTCTATTGCCGAATGGCTTGATACCGATGAGATGGGAGTTTTGGAAGATAGCGAAGATTTAGAAAGCGAATTTGATGTAGATGAGCAAAAGATAAATAAGATAAAGCTGAAAGATGAAATAGATACAATCCAAGGATTTATAGACATAGCAAAACAAATTTCGTGCGACTCGAAAGCAAAATCACTTTTGAATGCGCTCGAGAAAGCATTTGCCCAGTTGCCAACACTTGGAGCAAATCGTAAGGCTTTGATTTTTACAGAATCCACTCGTACACAAAAATATCTAAAAGATTTCTTAGAGCAAAATGGATACCAAGGAAAAATTGTGCTTTTTAACGGCTCAAATTCCGATAAAGAATCTAATGCAATCTATAATGCATGGGTAGAGCAGAATACCTATACCGGACGCCTGAGTGGGATCAAAGCAGCAGATCGTAGGGCTGCACTGGTTGATCATTTTCGTGATACCGCCGAAATCATGATTGCAACAGAAGCTGCTGCAGAAGGTCTTAACTTACAGTTTTGTTCGCTGGTGGTAAATTATGACCTGCCATGGAATCCGCAGCGAATTGAGCAGCGAATTGGTCGATGCCATCGTTATGGGCAAAAAAGTGATGTTGTAGTAGTTAATTTTATCAATCAGCGTAACTTTGCCGATATGCGTGTGTTTACATTACTCAGTGATAAATTTAACCTTTTTGATGATGTGTTTGGTGCCTCTGATGAGATTCTAGGAAAAACGGATAGTGTAGACTTTGAGCGCCGTATTTGGGAAATCTATCAACAATGCCGTACTGAAGATGAAATAGAGGTTGCTTTTACTAAGCTGCAAGATGATATGCAAGAAGAAATAGAGGATCGCTTAGATGATGTAAAACAGCAGGTTCTTGAAAATTTTGATATTGATGTGCAGGAACGCCTTAAATTGTCAAAGGAAAAGACTAGTGCATTTTTGAATCGTTATGAGTACATCTTTTGGGAACTTACCAAGTTTATTCTGGCGGGAAAAGCAGAATTTGATGATGAAACACATACCTTTACCCTTACGGAACAAATTCCTGACTGTGAGAATGGTCCATATCGTATTACATCCGACAACGAGCGGGATGGAATCCCATATCGCTTGTCAAGTCCTTTGGCACAATATGTATTAAATCAGGCTAATAAACTTGATGTCCCTATTGGCAAAATTACTTTTATGCCAAGTAAAAATGTAGTGAAAGTAACATTACCAGAATATTTGCAAAAAGCCCATGGATATTTGCAGCTTTCCAATTTGAATATTACAGCTTTTGATAGCGAACAGTACAGTATTTTGACTGCATACACAGCTGATGGAACACCTATTTCACAAGAGGATTGTGAAAAGTTATTTTTGTGTTCTGCGATTTCAGACGGACAAGTTTCACTTTCAGATAGTATTATGAAAAAATTGCAGAAAAATACGAAACAGCATATTGCCGGAAAACTTAAAACTATAGATTCTAGAAATCTTATATATTTCCGTGCAGAAGAAGATAGAATCTTCCGTTGGGAACAAGATATGGTATCGAGTTTGGAACAGGAATTGGACAATGTCAAAAGACAGATACGTGAAAAGGAGCGTGCTTCTCGTCAGGCACAAAGTATGGAAGAAAAGTTGGAAGTCAGCCGTCGATTGCAAGAGTTGGAACGGCAAAAAAGGAAAAAACGAAATGAGCTTGCCGATCGGGAGGATGAAATCGGAGAACAGAGGCGTCGTATGGTTGAAGCATTGGATCGTCGTATGGTAAAACAGACATCCAGTAGCGATGTATTTGTTGTTGAATGGCAAGTGAAATAAGGAGGATATAGAAATGAGTGAGCGCTTAGATCGCTTTGTTACCCTGATGAAAGGGATTTTTGAACTGGATAAATCCGATTTGGATTTTGGCATTTATCGTATTATGAACATCCGTAAACAGGAAATTGAAAATTTTCTCAGCGAAGGATTGCCCCAAAAGGTACAAGAAACTCTGGCTCCATTTGCCTGCAATACTGGTGATATTGAAAAGCGACTTACTGAGATTGAACAGTCTCTTGGCACCGATATATCCCAGCTGCCCGACAGCATTCCTATGGTGAAAGAGTATCGAGAATTGAAGTCCCAACTCGCTGCTGGGGTTGATCTGTCTGCCCTAGAAACGGATGTGTATTCAGCATTATATAGCTTTTTTAACCGCTATTATGATGAAGGTGACTTTATCTCCAAGCGCCGATACAAGGAAGGTGTGTATGCAATTCCTTACGAAGGCGAAGAAGTGAAGCTGTATTGGGCGAATCAGGATCAGTATTATATCAAAACGGCTGAGAATTTCAAGGATTATTGCTTTGTTGCCCGTAATCCTTATGGTGACAGCTGCACTGTACATTTTTTGCTGGTAGATGCTACCACCGAACAGAATAACAACAAAGAATCCAAGGACTCCAAGCGAACATTCATGCTTTATCAGGAAACAGAGGAGCAGCCGGAACTGAAAACTTTCGAATATCGAGCAGATACCAACGAGTTTATTGTTCGTTTTGTGTTTGATGTGCCAGAAGATAAGAAAGCTAAGTATCTGGAGTTGAATGGTGCGGCTATTCGGCAGAAAATAGCAGTTGATTATCCTCAGTTGGTTCAAATTTTGCTGGCAGATGTATCCACTGACAAAAAGAAACCGAAAACGCTGATTGATAAGCACCTGGAAGCTTATGTAGCTAAAAATACCTTTGACTATTTCATTCATAAGGATTTGAAGGGCTTTTTGTATCGTGAACTGGACTTTTACATTAAGAGTGAAATCATCCATCTGGATGATCTGGATACCACCAACGAGCAGCGTGTGGAGACCTATTTGGCGAAGGTGAAAGCCATCAAGCGTGTAGGTCATATCATTATTGACTTTTTGGCACAGATTGAGGACTTCCAGAAAAAACTGTGGCTGAAAAAGAAGTTTGTGGTAGAAACCAACTGGTGTATGACATTGGATCGCATTGATGAATCTTTCTGGGCGGAAATCATCGCCAATTCTGCGCAAATTCAGGAATGGATTGAGATGTACGCCATCGACGAGGTGGAGGACGATCTGACGACGGTCGGCTGGACAAATCCCCCTACCATGGAATTCTTGCACCAAAATCAAAATCTGGTTGTGGATACTAAACACTTCTCCACTGATTTCAAAGACCGTCTTGTGGCAAGCATTGAGAATTTGGATGAGCAGACAGGTGGATTGATGATTCATTCTGACAATTACCAAGCCCTTAAATTTTTGCAAAGTAAATACACCGATTCTATCAAACTCATCTATATTGATCCTCCATACAATACGGATGCCAGTAAAATATTGTATAAAAACGGATACGAACATTCTAGCTGGTTATCCCTTATGGAATCCAGATTGTCTGCTGGACGGTCGTTTTTATCTGACAGAGGTATTATCGAAGTTGCAATAGATGATTATGAATTAAGGTACTTAAATACTTGCATGGATAATGTTTTTGGCATAAATAATTCTATTTCCAATATTGCAATACTTACAAATCCTAAAGGACGCGACCAAGGTTTTATTGCACAAGCACATGATTATACCGTTATCTACGCCAAAAACAAGGCTTTTGCAGAAACAAATAATTTTATACTCTCAGAAGAAGATTTGGCAAAGAAATTTTCAAAATCTAAAGATGGTGCTGCACTTAGAGAACTACCTCTAAAAAGAACTGGAACCGGAAAGCGACGTGAAGAGCGTCCATATATGTATTTCCCGTTTTTTTATTCGAAAGAACGGGATGAGCTAATAGTTATACCTGAACAATATTATCAGTGTATATATGATCCAAATACAGATAGCTTTAACGATTCGTATTTGTCAGAAGTTATAGAAGAATTCAAAACAAAAGGGTATGAAGCAATATTGCCTATGAGTAGCAAAGGCGAACATTTCAGATGGCGTTGGGGGTATAAAAGCTGTGTTTCCGGAGTAAAAAATGGATTGTTATTTTGCAAGCCTGTCCGAGGTGGTGGATATGCGATATATCAGTATGATTTTGCAGATGAAGAAGCTACACCCAAATCCTTGTGGTACGGAGAGAGATACGATGCTTCATCTAAAGGCACTAATCTTTTAGAGAATATTATTCCAAACAATCCATTTGATTACCCTAAGAGTGTATTTACAGTAGAAGATAATTTGATTATTGGTTGTAATAGTGATGATATAGTTTTGGATTATTTTGCTGGATCTGGAACCACAGGTCATGCAGTGCTTGACTTGAATAGAAAAATTGATGGCTCTAATCGAAAATACATTCTTGTTGAAATGGGCACATATTTCGACACGGTTACACATCTCCGTATGAAAAAAGTAGTCTATTCGGCTGATTGGAAAAACGGCAAGCCCACTTCCCGTGATACTGGTGTGAGCCACATCATGAAGTATTTCTCTTTGGAGAGTTACGAAGATGCCCTTTCCAATGTGCAACTGTCCGAGGAAAACAAGCCGTTGTACAGTCTGTTCGGTGAAGATTATCTGATTCACTATATGTTGGATATTGAAAGTAGAGGCAGCCTACTGGATCTGGAGCAGTTCAAATCACCGTTCAGCTATCAGATGAAGATTACCGAGCGCAACGAAACCAAAAAGCGCCCAGTAGATTTGGTAGAGACATTCAACTATCTGATTGGTCTTTCGGTTGTTCGCCAGAGTACCGTCAGCTATTTCCGTGCCCTGCCAGATTCTGCCGGAGGATATGAGGGTGCGGTACGTCTTATGAAAGATGATGGCGGTGAATTTGGCTTTAAGCAGGTGGAAGGTACTTTGCCAGATGGTCGCCGTGCGCTGGTGATCTGGCGCACAGTTACCGATGATTTGCTGGCTTCTAATGCTGCATTGGACGCTTATTTCACCAAGCACCGCATCAATCCGCATGACCGTGAGTTTGATGTCATCTATGTCAACGGTGACAATAATCTGGAAAATCTGCGTACAGGCGAGGAGAGCTGGAAGGTGCAAATGACTGAAATCGAATTCAAAAACCGGATGTTTGAGGAGGTGTAACTGTGGGAGAAACAGATCCAGAAATACTTTATCATTATTGTAGTTTGGATACCTTTTATAGCATTATGAAAAACCACAGTATTTGGCTTTCTGATGTTACAAAATCCAACGATTCAAACGAATTGATATGGGCAATTCGTCAGTGTGAGAGTGCTGTCATTGAAAAGTTTCTAGAATATTCTAACCGTATGAAAGCCAATGATGATTTTATAAATACAAGATTTAGAGATTTTAATAAGATTACAGATCAATTTCAGTCTATGGATACAAGCAAAAGTCTTAAATCTTGGGTATTTTGTTTTTCTGAAAAAGGAGATAATCTTGGGCAGTGGAGAGGATACGCTGATGATGGACATGGTATTTCGATTGGCTTTAATAAGAATTATTTTATGTCAAAGATTGCGCCAAAAGAATTTCAATTTGATCATATGTATTATCTTTTTGATAAGATAGAGTATGGTAAGTTTGATGCGAGTGAATTATTAACTTCTGAACAAATTGAAATTTTAACAACATCCTGTGATTATAAACAGTTGGAAAACTGCTTTAAGAGGATGATGGGATATTCCATTATTCTAGCTCCATTATACAAAAGTGCTGATTTTGAAGAAGAGGCTGAATGGCGGGCAGTATTTTGGATTCATACAAGCGAACTAGAAAAAGGAATAATTCCATCTATAAATATTTTAGGAAATCCAAACGAAAGGTTCAATATCATTGATTATTCGTTTGTAACAAAGAATAATACACTTGTTTCACATATTGAATTAGAAATTAAAGATATAAAAAGTGCAATCGTTTCTATAACTATTGGACCTAAGTCAAATTTAACGGTGCTGGATGTAAAGTTGTTTTTAATTTCTTTGGGATTGCTCAAAAATGTAGAAGATGAGTCTATACTAGTGTCACAATCTTCTGCATCTTATAGGTAGGTGATAATATGGCAAGAAAAAAATCAACACCGGAGTATTCATTCAATGACCAGCTGCTGCTGTTTCGGTATTTTCTTAATCTGTTTGGGAAAAATACATTGGCAGATCTTGCAGGAAAATTAAATGATGCCGAATATGAAGGATTAGATGAAAACCAAAATACATATTTTTACACATTTTTGCGTCGTGTCTGCGTTTCTAACGCCGATAAGGTAAAAATCAATCCGGATAAGCTGCGACAGTATGATGAAAATATTTGCCGCTATGTGCGCCAGATCGGAGAAAAGCGAGGCGGGCTGACGCTGAAATATTATCAATATATAGCTCTGCTGTTTACTGAAATCTATCTGGATCGCTATTTCTCTGACCGAGCTGGATTGATTGCCGACTTAAATCAATTTATTGATGATGTGGACACTCAAACACTTGGAATACTGCATTTTTCTCATGTCCAGGAGAAGGATTTGAATAAATTAGCGTTTATGTGTGCTACCGGCAGTGGCAAAACATTGATTATGCACATCAATATTTTGCAATTTTTGTATTATCTTAAACGAGCACAACGCCTAAACAGTCATCTGGAGATCAACAAAATCATTGTACTTGCACCCAATGAAGGGATGAGTAACCAGCATTTGGAGGAGTTGACACTATCTTCTATTCCGGCGGCTATTTTTCAGAAAGATATTACATCCTATATGCAGCGAAAAACAGATGTTGTGATCATCGACATGAATAAGCTGAAAGAGGAAGGCAAAGTTAAAACCGTTTCCATTGACAGTTTTGAACAAAATAATCTTGTTTTGGTAGATGAAGCTCATCGTGGTCTTGCTGGTGATGTATGGTATGACTATCGTACCCGGCTTTCAGCAGATGGTGGTTTTGCATTTGAGTATTCTGCGACCTTCAAACAAGCCTTGCGGACACTGAATCCCAAAAAGGCAAAAGATCAGGCTTTATTGGAAGAATATTGCAAGTCTATTATTATGGACTACTCTTATAAATTTTTTTACAATGACGGATATGGCAAGGAATATCGGATTTATAACTTACGTTCCGGTATTGATGAGGAACAGCGCCACCTGTATATGACAGGCTGTCTGCTTTCTTTCTATCAGCAGTTGAAATTGTTTGAGACACGCAAAATCGAATATGCTCCTTTCCGAATTGAGAAACCTTTGCTCGTTTTTGTTGGAAATAGAGTAACTGCTTCTACCAGTACAGCAGAAATGACTGATGTGGAAGAAGTGCTGGATTTTTTGGATAAGTTTGTAAATCAGAAAGATATAACTATTCGGCGGTTGCGTTCAGTGTTGGAGGAGGATACAGGTTTGATGGATGCAAGCGGCAGAGAACTGTTTTCTCAGAGTTTTCAGCCGTTGAAAATGCTGTTTGGCGGTTCTGTTAATCCGGAAGATATTTACCGAGATGTTCTACGCATCGTATTTAATAGTGAAACAACATCGGATTCACCGCGTCTGCACATTGAAAATCTTCGACAGGTACCTGGAGAGATCGCTATGCGCATCGGCGATGATGGTGAGTATTTTGGTGTCATCAGCATTGGCGATACTGCTGGTCTGATCAAAAACTGTGATAAAAAGGGTATTGTATCCAAGACCGAAGAATTTGTCACAGAATCTCTGTTTCGTTCTATCAATTCGGCTACATCTAATATTAAAATTCTAATCGGCTCCCGAAAATTCACAGAAGGCTGGAACAGTTGGCGTGTTTCTACAATGGGACTGATTAACTTTGCCAAGGGGGAAGGTTCTCAAGCAATCCAGCTTTTTGGACGAGGCGTAAGATTGCGTGGTTATGGAGGCTGTTTGAAACGAAGTAGAAAACTGGATGATCATTCTGTAAATATTCCAAATAATATAGATGTGCTGGAAACGCTTACTATTTTTGGTATCAAAGCACAATATATGGAGGACTTCAAGCGATATCTGGAACTTGAAGATATGCCATCCAACGAGAATATTTACGAGTTTAAGATGCCAGTAATTAGCCGTTATGATCAGGTAAAGGATAAAAAATTACGTGTTATTAAAGTAAGAGCAGGTGCTAATTTCAAAAAGCAGGCAAAGCGATTGATACTAGATGCTCCAGATGAAAATTTCATAAAATATCTTTTAAAAAATCGCATAGTGATTGATTGCCGCTCTAAGGTGCAGACCATCGAATCAGATGGAAGCTTGCAAATGCGTTCTGTCACAGATGAGCATACTCTTGATGCCCAATACCTGCCATTTCTGAACTATGACAGAATCTTTGAAGAGTTGGAGCAATATAAAAACGAAAAATTATATTACAACATTAGCATTGTCAAAGAAAAAATTCGGTCTATTCTTGAAACAGAAGGATGGTACTCACTGATCATTCCACAATCGCACATCAAGATTGATAGTTTCGATAAATTAGAATCAGTCGTTGATTTCTGTGTAATGGTTTTGAAAAGCTATATGGATAAATTCTACAAATATGAAAAAGAGAAATGGGAGGCTCCGCTACTTGAGTATCAAGAGCTTACAGCTACAGATAATAACTTCGTTGAAGAATATACATTTTCATATACACAAGAATATGACGCTGATAAAAGCCCTGAAGTGATTGAAGACTTTGTACAAGATATTTCTAAGTTGCTCAACGATCAAAAATGTATACCAACATATGAAAAAAGTATTTTGAATGATTCGGTTATTGCGTTTGACTTCAATTACCATCTGTATACTCCTCTGATTGCTGCCAAACCAAATGGGCTAAAGATTCAAGTATCTCCGGTTAGCTTAAATGATGATGAAAAATTATTTGTAGACTTACTACGTAACTATTTGAATACACATACAGAGATTATGGATGGTAAAACTCTTTATTTGTTGCGCAATAAGAGTAAGGTAGGCATGGGATTTTTTGAAGCTGGTAATTTTTATCCAGACTATGTATTGTGGATAGATGCACCTGATATACAATACATCAGTTTTATCGATCCAAAAGGGTTGATGCGAGTTCGATCGGATGATCCTAAAGTGGAGTTTTATAAAAAGATAAAAGAACTAGAAATCCGTCTCCAACCTACTGCAACAGATAAACGTATTATACTCAATTCGTTTATTATGTCAGGCACAAAGTCTGTAGACTTGAAACAATGGTGGAACATGACAAAAGTCGAACGTGAAGCAAAAAATGTCCTTTGCTTAGATAATGATGATTGCATAGATGTTATGTTTGAAAAAATATTGTTTTCCCATCAATAAATCGAAGTTAGCAAAAATATATAATGTCTAAGAAAAATTAGGGAACATTGAGGCATTTCTATAAAAAGATTCATGTCCTCTATGTAGCATATGTAGCTGAGATTGATTGAAGAATCTAAGATTCACTGTGCAAGAAAACATTTCAAAGCAATCAGCGGAGAAAATGTGGTTTACGATATGGTGGATAGCTATCAGACGTTGCTTGAAAAAGTAATGAAATAACCTAAACTACGAATGGAGGTAGGAAATGGCTCAACATTTATCTGTAAGAGTTCCGTGGAAAGACAACGGATATAACGGCTTTGTATGTACTAAGCCGTGTTACAATAACGCCTGCTTGAGATTAAAGAATATCTCCAGCAGTAGAGATGATGAACTGGAAGAAAAATTAAGTGGGTGTCCAATCAAAGGGCATGAAGCAGAAATTCCTTGCTTATCAGAGGGCGGCTGCTTCATGTCTTCAGATACTTATACCAAAACCACGGTTCATCCATATAAAGCAAGTAATAACAGCAGTCACAAGCATTTTCGAGAGACCGAGTTAAAATACCCTCCGTTCTCTCTGCCGGCACGACCTTTTGGCTGGACAATGCTCCGTAAGGGAAACGACGACAACATCCGAAACCTTGTGCGTAAATTCGCTATTGATTATGACCCTAATAGAGAACCTAATTTGTCGTTCCCAACGAACTGGGTGCAGGATGCAGACAACCAGAGGGCGATTTTCAAAGCATTTTATGAGGATGTACAGATTGGTTCATCTCTCGTAATTCCCTATGCAAAACAGGTGCCATTTATTGATGACGCAAAGCGAGTAGTTATGGGCATTGGTCATATCACTTCACTTGTTGAACCGCCTGAACATAATCACACAGACGAAGGGATGCTGCGATCAATTCTATGGGAAACAATGATTGGTCACTCTATTCGTGATGAACGAAAAGACGGATTTCTGCTCCCTTATCGTGAAATGATGGAGTATGCAGCAGAGCATCCAGAGTTCGATATGCGTTCTGTTACAGTATTTGCTGAGGATGATTACTTTGACGAGTTCTCCTATGCAACTGAGCAGCTTTCATATGATGCTGTAATCAGTGTCCTGTTGCAGACCATCAAGGCACTTGAAATCATAAAGGATTGTATCCCTGGAAACTGGCATGAGTGTATCACTTGGTCTAAACAACGATTAGAAGAAGTATGGAAAGATCGAGGGCCATTTCCTGGACTCGGTTCCATGCTTTCCGCAATCGGTTTTGAATGTGGTGAAATGATTGCTAAGGAAGTCAAGAGTCATGTGGATGACATCAGTAAATATGAGGCGATTGTTGAAGATGCTCTGAAAAATCCAAAGGAGTATTTTTCTGAAAAGATTCTTTCTACTATGGGTAGAACAGAGCTGGATACATTCCAGTCACTGCCAGTAGAGAGAAAACAATTATTTTGGCTTCTCTCTAGAATATCACTGACCGAATGGCAGGCTTACCATGCCTATCATCCTGAAGAACGCAGAAAAACTGGATTTTTCTGTTCGGATTCTGAAATACTGGAAAATCCGTATATACTCTATGAACAGACCAGACGAGCTGCTATTGAGTTTGTGATTCCAGTTAAAAAGATAGATATGGCAGTATATCCGCCTGACGAAATTCGTGCAACTAATCCGTTGCAAGCCCCCACTGCCCTGGATTCAAGAAATGACAAACGCAGAGTCCGTGCTTACGTGATTAGCTTGCTGGAGTATTACGCCTTAAATGGTCACACAGTATATCCTGTTAACAAGTTGATCGAGGCTATAAATGCATTAGCAATCGAGCCGGCTTGTCAGGTCACAGGTGATATTATTAACGGCTTCGCAGCTTTCCTGGAAGAAGAATTGAAACCAATAGATTGCGTTAGTGGCGAAAGGGCATATCAGCTTAATCGCTTGTTTGAAATTGATGAGGTAATCCGTAGCTCCATTAGTAAGCGATTAAAGGGAGCAAGACATGACATCAAAGAAAACTGGCGAAAAATTGTAGATCAGGCTTTTAATGGGCAGGCAACTTCTGAGTTTGAAGAACGAGCCAGAACTGAAAAATCAGCAATTTTGAAAGAACTTGCAGAGTCTCGTCTTTCTGTTTTGATTGGAGGAGCTGGCACCGGCAAAACAACACTACTTGCTCTTTTGTGCAAGTCAAAACAGATTCGAGATGGTGGTGTTCTGCTCTTGGCACCAACTGGAAAAGCTAGGGTTCGTATGAGACAGGCAATGCGTATGCAAGGTGTTGACAGTACAGCAAAGACGGTAGCCCAGTTCTTGAGCGAGAGTAAGCGTTTTAATGGTTACACGATGGAATACCATCTTTCTAATGAAGATGCTAAGAATGTTCCGTTTACAGTTATCATTGATGAAAGCTCTATGCTCACGGAAGAGATGTTCGGTGCCGTACTTCAGGCACTGAGAAAAAATGCAAAACGCATTATTTTTGTTGGTGATCCAAATCAGTTGCCGCCTATCGGTGCTGGTCGCCCCTTTGTCGATCTTGTTCGATATCTGAACAAAGATATAAAGGATTTCCCAAAGGTCGGTAAAGGCTTTGGGCAACTTACTGTTACCATGCGACAGCTTTCTAAAGATGGAACCCCAAGAGGAGATACAGAATTATCTAAGTGGTATACTGGAGATTCTGAAAATCTGGATGACAGTATTTTCATTCATCTTCAAGGCGGAAGTCTGGGGGATCATGTTTCTTTCAAGAGTTGGAGCACGCCTGAAGAACTGGAGCAGAAGATCTTTGAAACTATCGCAGAAGAAACCTGCATGACCGATCTTGATGATGTTCAGGGGTTTGATATTTCTATCGGCGGTACTATCAACAATGGATGGATGAACTTTGGTTCATATCCGAAGAAGATTGAAGATTGGCAGATACTTTCTGCATATAGAAACGACGCTTCCGTCGGTACTGCAACGATTAACCGATATATCCACGAGAAATATCGTTCAAAAGAAATGATGACACTGAAAGATTGCAAAGTTAGAGGAACACGCAATTTGCTTGGTACAGATGGTATTGTGTATGGAGATAAGGTTATCAATATTCGCAATCAGAAGCTCCGAGGGTATAACACAAATACAAAGAAAGTAGTGGATGGCTATGTGGCAAATGGAGAGGTTGGTATAGTTGAGCGTATTTGGCAAAAGCCAAGGGACAGAATGAACTCACATCAGGTTGTTTTTTCATCACAGCCAGAGATGAACTACAATTGGCTCTCAACGGTTTCTGAGGAAGGTACATGTGATCTTGAACTTGCATATGCTCTAACTGTTCATAAATCTCAGGGAAGTGAGTTTGAAAAAGCGATTCTTGTGTTGGGTGAACCTGGAAGTCTCCTATCCAAGGAACTGCTCTACACCGCTATAACAAGACAAAAAGAAAAGCTCGTAATTCTTTACAACGATGCAGCACATCGTTTACGTGATTATGCCTCTGTATCTTGTTCCGAAGTCGCAAAAAGATTTACTTGCTTATTTGAAGCACCGAATATCATCGAATATAAGAAAAAATACTACGAACAGGCTCTGATCCATCGCACACTCAAAGGTGAATTGGTTCGTTCAAAATCTGAGGTTATCATAGCCAACATGCTTTTTGAGGCTGGCATTGAGTATGAGTACGAAAAAGAGCTTGATTTAGGTGAAGATGGTATCCGTATTCCGGATTTCACGATTGAAGATGCAGAAAGCGGACTGTGCTTCTATTGGGAGCATTGCGGTATGTTGGGTGATGCCGCATATAATAAACATTGGGAGCAAAAAAAAGCATTATATGCTAAACACGATATTGTTGAAAGTAAGAATTTGATTGTATCAAAAGATTCAAGTGAAGGAGGAATTGATTCATCACAAATTAAGAAATTAATCGAGAATTATTTGTTATAATTAGTAACAGAAAAAATGAGATTATAATCTTTTTGATTTATTTTGGTCAATAAAACATCTGAGCATAGGGAATTGACAACATCACTTCCTTATGCTAATCTAAACTTGTAATCATTGATTTTTGCCTGTTGAGAAAAACAGGCAGGTAGTTTAAGGATAAAAAGCGTTTTTGTTTTTATGTTTATTTTCATGAAACAAAAGCGCTTTTTTTATTTTATTATTTTTTATGCCGAAAGGCGGAAAGGAGAATGGATATGATCCAGATTACAACAGTAGGAAGGGTAACAGCAGATTTGGAACTGAAGGAAAGTGCGAAAAAAGTACCGTATCTTTGCTTCGATCTGGCAGTTACAAAGGGGTATGGAGAAGGAAAGCATACGGTATTTTTATCATGCTGGGCTTTCCAGTCTACAGCCCAGAGAATGGAGTCAGCCGGCGTCAAAAAAGGCAGTCAGATCATGATTTCCGGTGATTTAGACGTGGTGGACTTTGAAAGGAGGGACGGAAGCAAGGGAAAGGCGAATAAAGTAAGTGTTTATGATTGGCAGTTTGTTACGAATGGAAAGAAAGAAGAAAAAGAAGAGTCCGCACCTGTGTATGATGAACATACCTGTGCAGACATGGATGACCTTCCTATGTAAAGAGCATTGGGAAGAGATCAAGAGGGATGAAATGCAATGATTTTGTTGATTTCATCCCTCTTTTTTATTTTATTTCAGAAAGGATGATTGAAAATGAAAAGAAAGCGTGTATGGAAGGCAACTGGCGTACTTGTGACAATGCTGATTTTATCTGAGGTGATTGTACCAGGTCCCTGGAAAATGACAGCAAGATTGGTATCTCTTGCACTTAGCTTGTTGTATCTTCTCTGGTTGAACAGAAAAACCATTGCTGTTCGCTGGTCAAAAAAGGCTGGAAACAGTCAGACAAAGAAAAAGACCACACTGGTGCAGTTAGAGCCGGATTATAAAAAGCTTTTTGTGCAGCAGGCGACCCTTCGTATTGAGGAAAAGATGCAGCAGAAATTTCCAGGCGGAAAAATCTGTTTGTGTGAAACAGACATCATTCGATTGGCTTATCTGAAGCGTCCTTTATGTGTTGCCATCGAAGGTGTAGATGGATTCAGTCACATGAATATTTCCATGGCAGAAGATGGGATGTTCCGTATGAGCCTGTTTTCTTTCGTGGATTTTGATGCCATTTCAGATGACCGCAGCGAGAAGCAGGAGCACACCCTGGACGATGCGCAAATGGAACGCTGGTATACCCTGAAGGGGCAGCATTTGCTGACAGAACTGGTAACAGAGATGAATCAGCAGGGCTTTTCTAGATTATCCATACAGGAGAACGGCGATGTTGTGGTACAGGAAAACGGAAAATATGTGGTAAAAGATCATGTATTGGATTTTCCGCCGAAAAAGAACTGGCTTGACTTAAAGAAAATGATGATGGATACAGGTATCAAAGTAAGGATCAATGAGAAAAAGATGACTTTTATGTGGTAAGGAAAGGAAGTATGAACTATGGCAAAAATAAAGCTGTTTGATAATTGGACTTGGAATAGAAAGCTCCCAGAGCCATTTGATGATGTATCCATTGAGCAGCGCTCAAAGACACACTATTCAAAGTATTGTATGACACCTGCTAAGCTTGCGACACTGCATTCCGCAGTATTAAGTGCGATCCTTTCTGCAATGGAGCTGAATATGGATGACTCCAGTGAGGAAAAAGGAGCCTTTGGTGAGCAGGGCGATTTGATGGATATTGCAGAGTATCCAAGCAGGACAGGCGAGATTCATGTAGTGGTCTATCAGAAGCAAACGGGAAAATTCATTGCGGGCTGCTATGATGATGTGAATCAAATGCCTAAGCCCTATGTACTGAAAGAGGATAAGAACACAGGTACAGCATTGTTCTTTGCATTGATCCGAAAGGCAATGATGGATGAAGAATTTTCTGAAGAATATAATTTGCTGCTGGAAGAGAAAAAAGCAGGTTTTCCTGATTTGCAGAAAGCGGCAAAAAGTGCTTATATCCTCTGTGATAATTTATACCGAAGGATTGAGAATGCTTCTGATTTGGCTGAGGCGGGGATTCCTGTGGTAATCCCGACAACAGGAAATATCCAGCCTTTTACGCCTATCACGCTGAATAAAGGAACCTATCATCCAAGTACCGTATTATATGGCAAATTTAAGGTATTAAAACCAGATGAAACGAAACGTCGAAAGAGCAGAAAGAAAATCCGCAAGGAAGATTTTGTTGGGAAATTTGCCTTTGCGGAAAGAGAATTTTCCTCTTTGGAAATGCTTTTGATTCCCAAATTGCCAGACTGGTATGTAATCCCAAATGAGGTTGTGAGTATTTGCCGTCATGCAAAGGAAACTACGGAAAGCAGAAGACCGATGCGAAATTTTCTGCTTCGAGGCAGAGCTGGTACAGGGAAAACAGAAGGAGCAAAAGCCATTGCTGCAGGTCTTGGTCTTCCATATTTGCATCTGACCTGTTCAGCCAATACGGAAATATTCGATCTGTTAGGACAGATGTTGCCAGTTTTGGATAAACCAGACAGAAAGTTAGGGGAATATCCAACCTTTGATGATATCCGAATGGATACAGCAACAGCGTATTATAAACTGACAGGCGAATATCAGGAGGATGTGACAGAAGATGAGGTCTACAAAAAGCTATTGGAGACAATAGAGGAAAAGGCTGCAAAAACAAGTGATCATAAGACAGAACAAAGGTTTCAATATGTGGATTCTCCTTTGGTGCAGGCAATGAAGAAAGGGTACTTGATAGAAATTCAGGAACCCACAGTCATTTCCAACCCAGGTGTTTTGGTAGGTTTAAACTCCTTGCTGGATACTTGCAGTTCTGTGGTATTGCCAACAGGTGAGCGTGTAGAGCGTCATCCTGATACGGTTGTTGTAATCACGACAAATAATGATTATGAAGGCTGTCACGCCTTGAATCAGTCTGTATTATCCAGAATGGATTTTATTTTGGATATGGCAGAGCCAGATACCAATACGCTGGTCGAAAGGGTTTCTAAGATCACTGGATTTGAGGAACGTAACAAAATCAGTATCATGGCGAAAATCGTACATTCGATTCAGCAACATTGTCGTATGAATATGATTGACGATGGATGCTGTGGTGTACGTGAGCTCATCAGTTGGGTGCAGAGTTACATGATCTGTGGGGATATGATGGAGGCGGCGAAATATACCATTTTGCCATCTGTTTCAGCCGATGAAGAAAACAGAGAAGAAATCATCACAACTTGTCTGGACCCTGTACTCAATCCATAAGGGTGGTGATTGGATGTACGAAAATATTGGTGAAAATCTGAAGCTTTTGAGACAAAGAAGGAAGCCGGAATATTCGCAGAGAGAAATTGCGGAGAAGTTAAAGGTGAACCGAAATACCTATGCGAAATATGAGCAGGGCAAATTGGTGCCACCGGTATGGTTTTTATATGAAGTTGCAAGGTTTTACAGAATAGATTTTTTTGATTTGGTATTTGGACGTATAGAAGGGAATGAAGAAGAATGAGGGTATCACATAAAGAGCTGAAGCGAAAGATCAATCAGGAACAGCTCAAGATAACAGATAGAGAACTATTTTGTTCCAGAGCGTTTGCAGGATTTCTGACAGATATGGCAGAAGCTGCTACAAAACGCTATAAGAGAAAAATAAAGGTTCATGTGTTTTATGACGAAAGTGAAAATGCAAAAACTGCATATACAGACAATGAAATCATTTCTATCAATGCAGGCAATTCGGTTACAAGAAGTTTTCCCACAAAGGTACTGCGTTCTGATAGCTTGATTGGGATGAATGCCCATGAGATCGGACATATCCTTTTTACGGATTTCCCTATGATGAAACACTATTGTCAAGAGATGAGCCGAGGTAGGATGTATCCTGCTGTACCCTCTTTTTCAGAATGGGAGATAGAAGAAAAGGCAAAGGAAGTACAAGAGTTTCTGGAGAATGCGGATGACCTTACCAGACAGGCAATAACGACCGTTTCACAGTTTCTTTTTAATGTGCTGGAGGATGGTTATATTGAGGCACGCATGTGTGATGCTTTCCCTGGAAAATACGCAACAGGTATCAGACTGAATAACATCCGTATTTCAGAAATGGCACAATCCATCAGTGAGCAGCTGAAAAACGGCGCATATCGTTTTTCTGTGCTGCTGAACTTACTGATCCAGTACCACCGTACTGGTGACATCAATAACCGAGATGGATATGACGGTGAAATCCTAGATATGTTTTATGATGTTTTACCTGTATTCGAAGATGCATTATATGATGATGATACAAAAGTCAGATATGAAGCAATCAATCAGATCCTGATCATGTCATGGGATTATGTGCAGGAAATCTTGGAACAGGTAAAAGAAAACCAGAAAAAACAAAATGAGGCTTATGCCATGGAAGAATTGCAGAAAAAACTACATGATGAATTGACAGGCAAAACGGAGGAAGCAAAAGGAGATACAGCTCCTGTTACAGCACAAGGCGGTTTTTCTTTTGACAGAGATAAGGAACAGGAAAAGAGGAAAGAACTGCAGGAAGTGCTCTCTGAGGAAACGGAAAGAATCCCATTGCTTGAGACAGAAGATTTTGAAACAAAGGGAGAAGGTTGTATTTCTTGGGATAAGGAGTACAGTGGTTCCGGTTATGCAAACTCCGGAAGCGATATCCTTCGTATTTTGAATGAGATGTCTAAGTCCAATGCCGTAAGAGGATTGAATGATTCATTGTGGGATCAGCTAAATGAACAGTCCAAACGCTTAGAACTTGGAAATGCACACAAAGGGGTAAATTTCAGGATTTTTCGTATGCCTGGCGTAGATAGCAATCAGATAAAAGCATACAAAATGGTTGCACCTCCATTGCTTTTGTATTCCAAACAATTACAGAAAAGATGGAAACGTATCCTGAAAGAACGAGTTAGTGAAGGAAAGCAGTCAGGACTTTTGATGGGCAGACGTATTGAAAGCCGAATGTTGATGAATCAAGAGGGGAAGATTTTTTCCAAAAGAAACTTGCCTGAGAAAAAACAGGATTTAGCGGTTGCACTGCTTATTGATGAAAGTGGTTCTATGTGTGGGTTGGATCGTGCTACTTATGCAAGAGCTGCTGCCATTATGGTATATGACTTTTGTAAGGCGATGCGTATTCCCCTTTCCATCATAGGACATACTGAAGCCAATGATGTAGAACTGTATGTATATACGGATTTTGATTCTAATGATGAGAATGACTGTTATCGTTTGATGGATATTTCAGCCAGAGTCGGCAACAGAGATGG
>ERZ773109.31-NODE-31-length-54587-cov-4.307599_pt1 | contig 54587 bp, 48 predicted proteins | sample MGYA00580569_ERZ773109 | MGnify/ENA primary metagenome ERZ773109 (study PRJEB29015, sample SAMEA2737852) | human gut metagenome | biome: human gut; feature: human-associated habitat; material: faeces | place: China | collected 2012 ...
GTAATATCACAGACGAGGCAGTACAGAAGTATATAAAAGAACAAGCAGAAGAATCAAGAAAAGAAGATTCAAGAAGTACCGCTTTATAGCGGACCAGTAAAAATGCTTGTGACACCGCCCTTTGGGGCGAGCAGTAACATAGCCCTTTGGAGGGCTTATAGCAAACCACCAGTTGAACTGGTGGTTGCTGACTTAGAATTTTTGTATGATAATTTAGGTAGATATAAAATATTTTATGGATGAAATTATTGACAGTTTAAGTATAAAGAATTAAATTTGTAGATAAAGTGATTTGAATATTAAAAGTTATTACGCAGATATAGAGGAGGATGAAAAGATGAGTTCGGATGCGCAGGTATTTGCAAATGCAGCAGCAATACAGCATCAGGCACAGCGTGCTGGATTAAGATGGTTGGAGGGAAAATTGTGTAATTACAGACCGGAGATTTATGAAGAAGTACGGAAGGCATATCTACGTGGGTTTAAAGTGAGAAAAAAATGCGTGCTAATATGTTTGCCGATTCCACTTATCATATGTGTGTGCTTTTTCCTTCATTGGGTTGGTGGATTAGATCGCTCTCAAATGGTTTATGGTCATGTTGATGGAAATGAGATCTGGTATATCAGAGGGGAAAAAAAGACGTTGGATTGCAGAGAGGTAGGTTATATGGATGCAGATAATGAAGTTGTTATATATCTGGATCATAATGACGAATTTGAAAAAGTAATTTCAAGGAGTAAATTGGAGGCACAGGAGGGAAGAGATATAGCAGGAGTTTTGATATCGTGGAGCCTTGGAACTGTTTTGCTGATATGCGCTATCCGATACTGTGAGAATAAATATTGCTGGCAATTTAAATTGTTTTGGAAATGGTATGACAGATTTATACGTAATAAAGATTTGGACATAGAAGAATTTATAAATATATATGAAACAGAATTACGACGCAGGAATTGCCAGGTGGCATAGCGTGTTACTATTGTTTCAGATGTTTAGAATATAATGAAGGAAGAATGGCATTGGATTGAAAAGAAACGCAGATTGGTGTAGAGCGCTGTAAAACAGATAATTGAAATTATAGTAGAAGCTACAGGAGGCAAATATGGATCAGCCTGTTTATGTAATTAAAAGCGTGGAAAGTGTCTGGACATATAAATATAATGGTAAAATATATGATGTTTTAAAAAAGGTGGTCTGGATTTTGGTAATACTATTCATAATTAGTTCACTTTTTTTTCATAAAAATACATTTATGGAATTGGCGTTCGGGACACGTTTGTTATTGATTATAATGAGTGTGATAATACTTGGGACGGCATACGCCACAGAGAAAACACCTTCTCCATTTGAGATAAGATTTTATGAAGACTATATGGTAGTTTATCGCGAAAAATATTATTATGACCGGAATCTTTCGCGAAAAGAATATGATAAGTTTTTTTATAAAGATATTGAGCGTATCCAATATAAAAAAAATATAGAAAGATACAATATTTATGGCTTGGTTGAATGGGAATATTGGAATTATCGAAAGGATGGAACACTTTCAGAAAGATCAAACGGACATAAAACGGTTAAGGGCATGTGCAGTTTTTACACTTCAAAGTTAGCAGATGTGGATTATAAAAAATGGTTTGAACTTTATACTTCACGGAAAGTTACAATTATGGAATAAATGAAGTGAATTTGTAGTGAAATCAGTTTTAAAGAAATAGAGGAATTCTGGATATTGTGCTTAGAGAATCCAAGATCCAGTACGGGGGGGGCGAACAATGTTGGTAACGATGGTAAAATGGTGTTCATTTCCAATTGGTTAAATGGGAGAATGTGGTTGTAGTTCTGGGGTAAAAGTGAATTAAAATATTAACTTCCGGTGAAAGGAAAATAACTGTATTTTTGAAGCGGTTGGATTTGACTTACACTATATAGTAAGTAAGAAAGAAGAGGAGCAGTTAGAAAAACTTTAATTGTTGCTATATCCATGAGAGGGAGGTTCGTGGAAGATGTCAGAGACGGCGCAGGGCGGGATTGTTGTTATATGCGGTTTGATCGTTTTTATTTATGGAATTTTAAGATGGGTAATTTGGGGATACAAGAAGGATGCAAAGTTTATTGAAAAGGCAAAAAAGATGGACGTGTAGCAATAGCAACTTATCAGAAGACGGAAACGAATGTAAAGTGGACGCCCAATAGTGCGGGAAGAGAGTATCGAACAATTTGTCATAACACATATGCGTATAGAGTAAGAAGTGGTAAACAATATACATTTACACGCAGTAAGGATGTTACTTATGATACAGGCAGAAGGGGCATAAACAATATACGAGTATATTATGATGAAAAGAATCCGCGTAAGATAAAGTTTGATGGTAACGGAGCTAGAAATCAACATCAGGTTCAAACCGGCTGTGGATACACCGCACTGGCAACATTTTGCACGATGTTTCTGGTTGCCAGACTGTTGGCACACCTGTTTTCATAATGCCTGTTTGTGTGAAGTCTGAGATACATATTGCATTGCTTATAGAAGACTTAGGCAACGATCTATCTGTAGAAGAACAGATGTGTCTGCCGGAGTAACTCTGAAAATTGCATTGTGGGAGAAAAAATGGATCATAACTTAAAAAAGAAAAAGAGACATGCAATTGCTTTGGTTGTAGTGATGATAGCAAGTATTGTATTAGGGCTGATTGTAATGTTTGTATCCCAGTTCGGTGGACTGGAGGCGCTGACACCGCTACATTTTGCACTTGGATTTATAAAGGCAGGATTTGTATTTTTTATATGCTTTTTTGTGTTCCGTTTATACGGAAATGGACGCCGGCAGAGACAGATTCAAAAGTGGGAAGCCAGAGGCTGGAAAACGACAGCATACGTGGTGGGAACGTCAATGCAGTATAGGTACGGACTCTCAGAACATGATTCAATGAAGAGAAGACGGGCGGATTACTACGTAAAATACAAATATGAAGTAGATGGCAAAAGTTATTATCATGATATGATAACAGAGTTTAAAAACTGGAAAAATGAGATTACCGTATGGTACGATAAAAACCATCCCAAGCGTCATGTGACGAGCGAATATTCAGAAAGCAAACGAAAATATTACGGCTGGGTGTTTACGATTGTACTTACCCTTGCGGCGTTCCTTTCAGGATTCTCTGCCTAGGAGTTTTTACGCTTCCTCATTAAAAATTTCTAAAAAGGAATTGTATATGCCGGCAGACTCGACCCATATGGGTTTTTGTTTTTACCGGGGGAGAGATTTTGAGCGTGCAGTTTTTCCGGCGGGTGACGCACGATCAACTTGTGACCCGGCTGATGGACGGCGTGCGCGTCTACCGGGTGAAGAAGAGAATGATGATGCTGCCCTGGCACAAAAGCAATCTAAAAGCATTGACTTATAAAAGCCCAGTGTATTATAATCAGTGTTAATACGATAAAGTGATAACGTGGAAGCAGGAGGAATGAGATTGGCATGGAGAATACAGTAGACAAAGTAATCATAACAGTCGTTGGAAAAGATACCGTCGGTATTATCGCAAAGGTATGTACCTATCTTTCGGAGAATCATATCAATGTTCTGGATATTTCGCAGACGATCGTGTCCGGATTTTTTAACATGATGATGATTGTGGACATGAGTCAGTCATCGAGATCTTTCGGGGACTGCCAGAAGGATCTGGATGCGGTAGGGGAGCAGATCGGCGTGTCCATCAAATGTCAGAAGGAAGAGATTTTTGAGAAAATGCACAGAATCTAGGCAGATGTGCAGGAAGATCGACCGATGGACAGGATGTCCACAGAAAGGGATAGACGGAATGATTAACATATGGGAAGTAAATGAGACCAACAAGATGGTGGAGCAGGAGAATCTCGATGTCCGTACCATCACGATTGGTATCAGTCTTTTGGAGTGTATTGACTCTGATTTAAAAAAGCTCAATGAGAATATCTACAACCGGATCACGACCGTGGCGAAGGATCTGGCGGCAGTCGGAGAGAAGATTGAGAACGAGTACGGGATACCGATTGTCAATAAGCGTATCTCCGTGACACCAATTGCACTGGTGGGCGGTGCAGCCTGCAAGACGCCGGAGGATTTTGCAACGATTGCGGACACGCTGGACCGCGCAGCCAAGACGGTTGGGGCGAACTTGATCGGCGGCTATTCGGCACTGGTGTCGAAGGGCATGACGAAGGCGGATGAGATGCTGATTCACTCGATTCCGATGGCACTCTGCCGGACAGAGCGTGTCTGCAGTTCGGTGAACCTTGCATCCACGAAGACCGGCATCAATATGGATGCGGTCAAGTTGATGGGAGAGATCCTCTTAGAGCTTGCAGAGCAGTCAAAGGACCGCGATTCTGCGGACTGCATGAAGCTTGTTGTATTCTGCAACGCACCGGATGACAACCCGTTTATGGCAGGCGCGTTCCACGGTGTGACGGAGGCGGATGCGATCATCAACGTCGGTGTCAGCGGACCGGGAGTGGTGAAGACCGCTCTGGAAAAAGTGCGTGGCGAGAACTTTGAGGTGCTCTGTGAGACCATCAAAAAGACGGCGTTTAAGGTGACGAGAGTTGGACAGCTGGTGGCACAGGAGGCATCCAGACTTCTTAATATCCCGTTTGGTATCGTGGATCTGTCTCTGGCGCCGACACCGGCGATCGGCGATTCCGTGGCGGACATTCTCTGTGAGATCGGACTTGAGTATGCAGGAGCACCGGGAACGACTGCGGCGCTCGCCATGCTGAACGATCAGGTGAAAAAGGGCGGCGTGATGGCTTCCTCCTATGTCGGCGGATTAAGTGGCGCTTTTATTCCGGTCAGCGAGGATCAGGGCATGATCGATGCGGTACAGGCAGGAGCGATCACACTTGAGAAGCTTGAGGCGATGACCTGCGTATGTTCCGTGGGACTCGATATGATTGCGATTCCGGGAGACACCAAGGCGACGACCATCTCCGGTATGATTGCCGATGAGATGGCGCTTGGCATGGTCAACCAGAAGACGACTGCGGCGCGCCTGATTCCGGTTATCGGAAAAGGGGTGGGCGATACGGTAGAATTTGGCGGACTGTTCGGCTATGCGCCGATCATGCCGGTGAACCAGTTCTCCTGTGACGCGTTCATCAACCGCGGCGGCAGAATCCCGGCGCCGATCCATAGCTTCAAGAATTAAATCAAAAACGAACGTGAGTCATAGAACATAAGTGATGGAAAACAACCTTCTCTGATCAGACAGAATCCGAAAGGATAGATTCAGGGAGGTTGTTTTTCCTTTATCCGGACAGAGGAAGAGCAGAATGGCAGAGATCAGAAAAATCATTTTCATAAAAAATGCGGTGGAGACGCTGGGATATTTTTCCGAGCAGATTGCATTAGAATTGGAGAGGAACGGATACGAGACCTGCTTTATCGACTATGAGCGGATGTATGAGTCGATGGATGCGATGCTGCATTTTCTGGAGCGGGAAGAGACGGCGCTTGTCACCTTTAATTTCATCGGGCTCCGCGGCGAGGCTGTGTTTCAGACGGAGAGCGGACGCAGTATCTGGCAGGAGGAGAATCTTCCGATTTTGAATATTTTGGTGGATCATCCGCTCTACTATCACAGCTGCCTGAAGGAAGCCGGGGAGCGGATGCGGGTATTCTGTGTGGACAGAGAGCACGTCGGCTATGTGAGGCGGTTTTACCCGGGGGTGAAGGTGGAGTTCCTGCCGCTGGCGGGCAATGAACTTTTTGTTTCACAGAAAGACGGAGAACACGGAATACACAGAATGCACTGCGAGGATGTGCCAGAGCCTGTGCTGTATGGGCAGAGAACCTTTGACCTTGTATTCACTGCCAACTATGTGTCGATGGAGATGTTGGAGGAAAAAGTAAAGGCGCTGGATGACGATTATCGGATCTTTTACCGGCGGATCACGGAAGATCTGATCGCGGATCCCACGCAGTCCGTAGATGCGGTTATGGAGCGGCACATCCGCAACGAGCTTGGGGCAGTGCCGGAAGAGCAGCTTTGCGCAGCGATGTCTGGGATGATCTGGATTGATCTGTTTGTCCGCAGCTATTTCCGGGAAAAAGTAGTGCAGACGCTCGCGGATGCCGGTATCATAGTGCGGGTATTCGGAGCAGACTGGGAGAAAATTCACTGCAAAAAGCCGCAGAACGTGCGGACGAGCGGCGGAAAAGTGAACTCGGCGGCGTGTGTGCAGGCGATGCGTGATGCCAGGATCGCGTTAAACGTGATGCCCTGGTTCAAAGACGGAGCGCATGACCGCGTCTTTACGGCGATGCTGCAGAGAACGGTGGCGCTCACGGACGACAGCCGGTATCTGCGGGAAGAGTGCCGGGACGGGGAAAATATCTGCTTTTACTCCCTGAGGGCGTTAGAACAGCTTCCGGATCAGGTGGTAAGCCTGCTTGAGGATCCGGTGCGGATGGCAGAGCTGGCGGAGCGGGGATATCGGATGGCAGCGGAGCAGCACAGGTGGAAGAACCGCGCCGGGCTTCTGATGCAGGCACTTCGCAATATAGATAAGTAAAACTAATAGAATTCAGTAAATAAATTCATGATACTAATGACAGCGCATTCCTTGTAAAAAGAAAATCCGCATGATAAGATGGAAGAAGGCAATCAATGCAGCAATGTGTGATGTGAAGGAGGAAAATCATGAAGATGATGTCACTTGCGAAGGAACTTTCGTCCAATACATATCCGGGAAGAGGAATTGTGATTGGCAGATCCGGGGATGGAAAATATGCGGTAACCGCTTACTTTATCATGGGAAGAAGCGAGAACAGCCGCAACAGGGTCTTTGTGGAGGATGGCGAAGGAATCCGCACACAGGCATTTGATCCGTCCAAGCTGACAGATCCGAGCCTCATCATTTATGCACCGGTCCGCGTGCTTGGCAACAAGACGATCGTGACAAACGGCGATCAGACCGATACAATTTACGAACTGATGGACAAGCAGCAGACGTTCGAGCAGGCGCTGCGCACCAGAGAGTTTGAGCCGGACGCACCGAACTATACACCGCGGATTTCCGGTATCATGCACATCGAGAACAATACCTACAATTACGCGATGTCCATTTTAAAAAGCAACAACGGCAATCCGGAAGCCTGCAACCGCTATACGTTTGCATACCAGAATCCGGTGGCCGGCGAGGGACATTTTATCCATACATACATGGGAGACGGCAATCCGCTGCCGAGTTTTGAGGGAGAGCCGAAGCTTGTCGGCATTGAGGGAGACATCGACACCTTCACAAACACGGTCTGGGAGAACTTAAACGCAGACAATAAAGTATCTTTGTTTGTGCGTTACATTGAGATTGAGACCGGAAAATACGAGACGAGAATCATCAACAAGAACGTGTGAGGAGAATAGGATCATGAAAGAATTAGAATTAAAATATGGCTGCAACCCGAACCAGAAGCCGTCCAGAATCTATATGGAGAACGGCGAACTGCCGATCAAGGTGCTTTGTGGCAGACCGGGTTATATCAATTTCCTGGATGCATTCAACGGCTGGCAGCTCGTGTCCGAGTTAAAAAAGGCAACCGGTCTTCCGGCAGCGACCTCGTTTAAGCATGTGTCGCCGGCGGGCGCGGCAGTCGGACTTCCACTTTCCGAGGTGGAGCGCAAGATCTACTGGGTGGATGACATGGATGTGGAGTTTACACCGCTTGCCAATGCCTACATTCGTGCGCGCGGCGCGGACCGCATGTCCTCGTTCGGCGATTTTATCTCTCTGTCGGATGTCTGCGACAAGGAGACAGCGCTTGTCATCAAGCGCGAGGTATCGGACGGCGTCATTGCCCCGGGTTACACCGATGAGGCGCTTGAGATCTTAAAGGCGAAGAAAAACGGCAATTACAATGTCATCGAGATCGATCCGGACTATGTGCCGGCACCGATCGAGCACAAGGAAGTGTTCGGAATCACATTTGAGCAGGGAAGAAATGAACTGGTGATCGATGAACATTTCTTCGACAATATTGTGACGGAGAACAAGGAGATTCCGGAGGTGGCGAAGAGAGATCTTGCCATTGCGATGATCACTTTAAAATACACGCAGTCCAATTCCGTGTGCTATGTCAAGGGCGGTCAGGCGATCGGTATCGGAGCGGGGCAGCAGTCCAGAATCCACTGCACGAGACTTGCCGGTTCCAAGGCGGACAACTGGTGGCTGCGTCAGTCGCCGCAGGTACTTTCCCTTCCGTTTAAGCCGGGCATCAAACGTGCAGACCGGGACAACGCCATTGACCTCTATATTGGCGAGGATTACATGGATGTGCTGGCAGAAGGCGCATGGCAGAATATTTTTACAGAAAAGCCGCCTGTGTTTACCGCAGAGGAGAAGCGGGCATGGCTGGATAAGAACACAGAGGTATCTCTTGGATCGGATGCGTTCTTCCCGTTTGGCGACAACATCGAGCGCGCACACAGAAGCGGCGTTGCGTATGTGGCACAGCCGGGCGGTTCCATCCGCGACGATCATGTGATTGAGACTTGCAATAAATATCATATGGCGATGGCATTTACGGGCATCCGCCTGTTCCATCACTAGGAAGAGCCAAAGAGGGCTGATGTATGCAGGGTGCATCAGCCCTTTTTTCTGCCATAGGAATTTTACGTTTTCTTTACAAGGCTTTACCGGACAAGGGTAGAAGAGAAGATTCATAAACGTTACAGTTTATTTTACATACAAGAAAATGAGAGGAATAGTTGCGAAAATGAAGAAAAAGAATCATTGGAAAAACTTATGTGCGCTTTTCTTCGCATTCTGCATGGTGTTTTCGACGGTAGCAGGAGATGCGTCTTTTGTTACAGCGTATGCAGCAGAGGTGCAGACAGCGGCCGGAAGTGAAGCGGCGGAAAATCCGTCACCGGCAGAGGAGAGCGGAGCAGACAGCACGGAAGGTGCACAGAACACAATAAATCAAGAAAGTGCGGCGCAGACAGGGAACGCCGGTCAGACGGACGCAGCGCAGACAGAGGGTGCAGTGCAGACGGATGCAGCGCAGACAGATGGTGCAGCGCAGGCGGATGCGGTACAGAATACGGAGTCTGGGGCAGACCAGAATACGGCGCTCATCCAGACGGCGGGGGCAGAAAGCCTTGCGGCCTTCAGCTACACGGCGGCACCGGAAGCGGGACTTCCGACAGCGGCGACAACGGGCAGCGGAACGCTTGACGTAAGCGGAGTATCTTACAGCGGATTCAGCAAGGGAATCGCAGCAAAAGGATGGAGCGAGGGAGCGGGCTTTACGGTTGCGGTCAATGCTGCAGGTTACACAGATTTGAAATTTTCCGCAGACATGCGCTCCAGCGGAACCGGTCCTGCCAACTTTGCACTGGAATATTCCATTGACGGAGCGAGCTGGACAAAGATCAGCGGAACGGATGTAACCTTAAGCACGAGTCTTGCCTCGGTGTATCAGCAGACGGCACTCCCGGCGGCGCTGTCCGGAAAGGCGTTTACACTGCGTGTGACGATGCAGGGAAACACGAGTGTGAACCAGAGTACAGTCGGCACGAACGGTGTGACCAGCATTAACAACATTGTAGTCACCGGAACACAGGGCGAGGCGGCGACAGACGGAACGGTCTGTTCCAAAGTCAAAGCTTCCGTGGAGCCGGGAGATGTGGAAGCCGGTACGAAGGTGGAGCTCTCCTGCGCGACGGAGGGAGCAACGATCACATACCATACCGATCTGGACAGTGCAGACAAGACATACGCCGAAGCACTTGTGATCGAGGAAGATGTGACGATCTATGCGACAGCTGAACTTGAAGGCTATGAGACGAGTGAGACGGCAGAATTTGCCTACGCGGTAAAACAGGGAGCAAAGAGCAAGGAGGCGGCACTTGCCACCACGCTTTCGGACGGAAATATGGTTGCCCTCTATTACGAGAACAACGGAACCGGAAGCGTGCTCTCCCAGACCGCAAGCGGCAAGAAGTTAAAGGGCGTGTCAGCGACTGCGGCGGACGGCGCGCTTGCCATTCCGGAGGATGCGGCGGAACTTACGGTTTCCGTGGATGAGAACGGTTATTATACGTTCGTAAGCGGTGATAAATATCTGACGTCCGGCGCAACGGGCAGCTCCGTGACGTTTGCGGACGCGGCGGGAGATTACAGTCTCTGGAAGCTGCAGAAGGCAAATGAGAACGGCGGATACTATGTGATCAATGCCAACGCAAAATACAATAATACCGCGGAACAGTATCTGGAATATTACAGCGGTTTTACGACATACAGCTACAAATCATCTTCGGATGCGGCGTATGTATTCTATTTTTATCTGATCGATGAGGGAACACCGTCCATTCATGTCCGCGCGGATGAGTCCGTCACGGAAAATGTGGCACAGTGGTCCGGAACGGCAGATTACAAGACGGCAAGTGTGACGGCAGACACCGGAATTGCAGGAGATTCTCTCAATGCAAATGATCTGCTGGATACGGATGCCGTATATTCGGCGGTGGTAAACGGAGCGGCAGTGGCGCCGTATACCGAGGCGACAAGCACTTCCACCGGTTCGACTTCCTATTATATGGGAGGAAAGGGCATTGGAAGCGGAAGCAATGACTATGCGCAGTTTGTGATGCCGACAACAGGCTATGCCAACATGGTGCTCGCATTCCGGCTTCGCGCAAGCAACACCGGAGCAGGTTCCTTCCAGATGCAGTATTCCACGGACGGTGTGAATTTTAAAAACCTTTCCACTGGAACCTATGCTTATAAGTATACAAAATACGTGGGCGGTGAGCCGCAGGAAGTGAGCGCTGCGGAGAAAATTACCGACGGCGTGGCAAAGACAAGCCTTGCGCCGGCAAACTATATTTCATTCACGTTCGACATTCCAAACGAGGCGGCGAATGCAGACCGTCTCTACATCCGCATGGTTCCTGGCAGCCTTTCTGCCAAGGGAGATAAGGCACCGGGAAGCGGTGGAGTGATCCGTATGGACACGGTGACAATGACCGGCAATCCGCTGATCGCCTCCGATCTCTGCGGATATGTGGCAGCAGAACCGCAGAGCGGCGTGGTGGCTGTGGGCAGTGAACTGACACTGACAAGCGCCACGGAGGGTGTGACGATCCATTACAGCGTAAACGGCGGCGCGGAGCAGATCTATGACGCGTCGGCGAAGCCAAAGCTTACAGACCTTCCGGCGGTTGTGACTGCTTATGCGACAAAGGACGGCTATAAGGACAGCATCCGCCGCACATTCTCCTATCAGCAGGCACAGGTGGCAACGGTAAAAGCAACGCCGAACGGCGGCAGCGTGGTGAAAAATACCGCGGTGAACCTCACCTGTGAGACCGAGGGTGCGACGATTCAGTATTCCGCGGACGACGGTGCAACCTGGCAGGATTATACCGAAAAGCTCGTCCTGACAGAGCTTCCGGTTACCTATAAGGTGAAAGCCGTCAAAGACGGTTACCTGGACAGCAGTGTGCTCACACTTTCCTTTACCGAGCGCACAAACGAAAAATATCAGATTTACTTTGGACAGTTACATTCCCACACTTCCTATTCGGACGGTGCGGGAAGCTGTGAGGATGCATACCAGCATGCAACGAACGTTGACAATCTGGATTTTGTTGCGGTGACAGATCACTCCAACTCGTTTGACAATGCGGACAGCGCGTCCATCTCGGACGGCTCGATGAGTGAGGAATGGAAGGAAGGCCATGCGCTTGCCACGCAGTATACGACAAGTGGATTTGTGTGCATCTATGGGTTTGAGATGACCTGGTCGAACGGACTTGGACACATCAATACGTTTAACACCGAAGGCTTCCAGAGCCGTACCCAGAATGAGTACAAGACTTACAGCACGGCATTGCAGAATTATTACGCGACCTTAAAGACACAGCCGGATTCCATCAGCCAGTTTAACCACCCGGGAACGACGTTCGGTGATTTCAGCGATTTCGCATACTATGACGAGGAGATCGACAAGCTGATTACGACGATCGAGGTCGGAAACGGCGAGGGTGCGATCGGAAGTTCGGGTTACTTCCCGTCCTACGAGTATTACCAGCGCGCGCTGGACAAGGGCTGGCATCTTGCTCCGACCAACAACCAGGATAACCATAAGGGCTTGTGGGGCGATGCAAACACGGCGCGTTCCGTTGTCCTTGTGGACAGCCTGACGCAGGAAAATATTTACGATGCCATGCGCAATTACCGCGTGTATGCGACAGAGGATAACGACCTCAGCATCTATTACACGCTGGACGGCTACATCATGGGTTCCATTTTAGAGGATGGAGCGACCGGAGATACCGTACATCTTTCCGTTGACTTAAGTGATCCGACGGATGCGTCCATCGGTAAAGTACAGGTCATCACAAACGGAGGACTGGTGCTTGCCGAGAAAAATGTTTCCGGAAACGAGGAGACGGTCACCTTTGATGTGAAAAATGATTATTCCTATTACTATATTAAGGTTGTGGAAGCGGACAGTGATATCGCCGTGACGGCACCGGTATGGGTAGGCTCTGTGGAGGCGGCAGGAATTGACAGCTTTTCCACGGACGAGGTGCTTCCGGTAAGGGGAGAGCCGCTGACGGTGAACCTTGGACTCTATAATAATGAAAACAGCGAGCTCGCGATTGATTCCATAACGTTTGAGGTGGGCGGAGAGACCGTACATGAGGCGGATCTTGCCGCAGCAGGATTGGGAAGCGTCGCATCCATGAGCACGGGAAGCTACAGCTTTGACTATACCTATGACGGCGTCGGCAGCATGGAGATGACAGCAGTTGTGCATGCGACGATGAACGGCGTGCAGAAGGTATACAAGAGCGTCTTAAAATTAAGCTACGCGACACCGGAGATGGTGACAAAGGTTATCATCGACGGAACCCATTACAACGATTATGTGACCGGTTACTATGGCGGTAACGTCGGAAACTTTACGGCGATTGCGGGAGCAAAGAACGTCAAGGTGGAAGTGGTCACAGACGAGATTACGCCGGAGATGCTTGCAAACTGTGCGTTGCTTGTGATCTCGGCACCGGCGAAGAAATCCGGGACAGCAAATGCCGGAGATTACACCGTGTCGCATTTTGAAGACAGCTTTATCCAGATGGTAAAAGACTATACCGACAATGGCGGTACGCTGATTACCTGCGGTATTGCCGATTATCAGGATTCTACTTCGGGACAGACAGCGACAGAGATGAATAAGCTTTTGGCTGCGATCGGGGCATCGACCAGATTAAACAGCGACGAGGCGTACGATGAGACGAACAACGGCGGACAGCCGTACCGCTTATATCTGAAAGGAACCTACAACAAGGATTCCAGATATCTGCGCGGCGCAAGCGAGGAGCAGGAGTACAGTGCGTACAGCGGATGTACCGTGGCGCTGGATGCGGATGCGGTGACAGCCGGACGTGCGGAAGCGCTTGTGAGCGGATATGATACAACGTATTCGATCGACTGCAAGGATGATGCGGGAAACAGAGTTACCGGAAGCCCGACGTATGTGGAAAAAGGCAATATGGTAGCACTCGCACATGAGACACTGGGAAGCGGTGCAAATGTCTTTGTTGCGGGAACCGTATTTATTTCCGACTTTGAGGTGAAGGCGGAGCTGGACAATATCTGGGATCTGCCATACTTAAACCGCACGATTGCAGAAAATATTTTAGATGAAGTGAAAGTGGAGCTTCCGCTGTCTACGATTGCGGAAGTGCGTAAGAACGGTACGGCGGGCGATGTCTACCGCGTGGAGGGCTATGTGACCGCAGGAACAGCCGTGGAGGGCAACACCTTCTTTGATACGATCTATATCCAGGACGACACCGCGGGAATTGATATTTTCCCGTATGCGGAGAGCGGACTTGCCATCGGAACCAAGGTGGAGATTACCGGATATGTGGACGCCTACCAGGGCGATAAAGAGCTTAAGGTGATAAGCAGCCGGATTCTGGACGAGGAGCCGAAGGTGATTGCACCGGAGAAACTGTCGGCAAAAGACGCCATGGACTATGAAAAGTCCGGCGGTAAGCTGGTACAGGTGGAGGGAACGGTAACGGATGTACTCTATGATGCGGCGGGCACCGGCGTATCACAGTTCTGGCTGGATGACGGCAGCGGCGTCAATGCCAATATTTTCATCGACGGATATATCTTATCGGCAACGACAGGAAAGAATGAACTCGCATCGGTTGTGTCGACAGGAAAACGCGTGTCGGCGGTCGGCGTGGTCTATGCACATCCGGAGGGAACCTCGGACGAGGCAGTGACCTGTCTGCGTGTAAGAAACTGCGATGAGATCGTGGAAGTGACGTCCGGGGAGATGCCGGATGACACGGAGACGCCGGGCAATACCGAGACACCGGATACGGAGACACCGGGAGATACAGGTTCGTCAGACAGCGGAACTGACAGCGCGGACGGAAATGGAAATGGAGGAAGTGTAAGCGGCAGCGTGACTGTATCGGACGGACAGACGACAGATGCGGTGACGGTTGCTTCGCAGAATGACTGGGATCCGGTCAGAAACAGAGTGACAGCGGCATCCGCCGGCAGCACAGTCACGGTTCTCCTTGCAGACGGTGTTTCTGTGCCGGGAGATGTCATTGCGGCAGTGCGCGGAAGGGATGTACGTCTGGTATTTAGGCTGGCAAATGGAATCGTGTGGACGATTGACGGAAGAAACGTGACATCGGATACGGTTCCGGATATGGACTTTGGCGTGACGATCAACAGCCATGCCGTGCCGGATGCGCTTGCGAGACAGACCGCGGCGGGAAGAGATTATTTCCAGATCAGCTTAAACCATGACGGCGCATTCGGTTTTACCGCAGTGATGACGCTGCCGGTGGGAACACAGTATGCGGGCATGTATGCAAAGTTATATTATTACAATGAAGCAAAGGGACGGCTGGAACTGGCATCTTCCGGAAAAGTAGATGCAAACGGAAATGTGGAGCTTACCTTTGTACATGCATCCGATTATGTGGTGGTGCTGGATCAGATGCCTGCAGTGCAGACGGGGGATGACACTCCGCTTGCAGTAGCAGTGATGATGCTTCTTGCAGGTATGGTTCTGCTTGCAGCGGCAGCACGCAAAAAAAGGATATTTTTGAAATAAGGGTGGTTAAAACATGAATTTCAAAAAGAGCAAGATACGCAGCCTGGTGCTTCTGGCACTGGCTGCCGTTGCTTTTTGCGGACTGATCTGGTTCGCGAATAAAGACAGACCGGTTTATAGGAGCAGCAACATGGCGGGGACGGACTATGAGGTCGGAAGAGTCCTGCGGGTTGTGGAGGATCACAAGACGGTGGATGAGGAGATGGACGGAATCTGGCGGGGAAGTATGACGCTGGAGGTAGAGATCCTTACCGGACGTTACAAGGGCGACACGGCTATTGTGGAAAATTATTTCAGCTCCCTGTACAACGTCAGGGTGGCGGAGGGGGATAAAATCTCCATCCGCATCGACACGACGGGGGAGGACGAATATCAGGTCTCGGTCTACAATTATTACCGCGTTCCGCAGATGATTGGCTGCATCGTGGCGTTTGTGCTGCTTCTCGTATTGATCGGAGGGAAAAAAGGTGCAAAATCTGTGGCGGGGCTGGCGTTTACCGTGGTATGTATCCTCTGGATTTTACTGCCGCTTGCGCTGAAGGGTTACTCGCCGCTGGCGGTCACTATCCTGCTCATTCTGGTCTGCAATTTTGTCAGTTTCTTCCTGATAGACGGCATCTCGACCAAGACGGTTGTGGCGGCAATCGGAAGCATGCTGGGGGTGCTTGCGGGAGCAGTGTTTGCACTGATCGCGCAGAATGCCATGTCGATTACGACTTACCAGATGGATGAGGCGGAGACACTGCTTCTGATCACAAGCACCACGGAACTGAAGATCCGGGATCTGTTTTTGTGCGGTATTCTGATTTCGTGTATGGGAGCCGTGATGGATGTGGCGATGAGTATCTGTTCCGCGGTGGCGGAGATCCATCAGGTGGATCGGTCGCTTGGCATGGCGAAGCTGTTTGCCTCCGGGATGAATATCGGAAGAGACGCGATGGGAACCATGGCGAACACGCTAATCCTGGCAGTCGCCGGGACATCGCTGAACATGATGTTGATGATCTACTCCTATGACGTCAGCTTTCAGCAGCTGATGAATACGGACTTTGTGGCGATCGAGATTATCCAGTGCATTGCGGGAAGCGTGGGTATCGTGTGTACGGTCCCGCTGGTAGCACTGCTGTCCGCCGCCGTATTTGGAAAAAAGACAAAAAAATGAGACTGCACTATGGCAGGATGACGATCTGCCGCTGATATTCGGAGGCGGGGGGAACGTCATGCTCCTGCATGCGGGCGGCGCGCAGAGGCGTGCCGCCTTTTTGATTGCGCATCTGCAGATAGAGATTCCCGGCAAATACATCGTGCTCAAACACCTGCATGGCATCCGGGGACAAAAGCTTTGGCGCCTGCGACGGCCGTGTGATAAGCGGAACTGCAGCAGAGGCTTTTAGTGCGGCAAGCAGGGGAGCGGCGCTTTTCCGAAAGCCGAGAATGCGTAGATAGGGAATTTTATCCAGGGCATTGCCGCATGCGTAATCGGAAGAAGTAATGCCAAGGATGGAGTGCAGCAAAATGCGGTTAATGCGCGTGAGAGTCATTTCTTTGCTTTTTAACCGTGACGCGAAGGAGGAAAAAGAGGTATAATAAGGAAGCTGGTTTCGCATGCGGTTGGCAAATTCCGGGGAGGAATCGGCGGTCCGGGCGAGTTGTGAGGCAGAACTGCTTAACAGCAGATAACCCAGAATGCTGGAAAAGTCATCGGCGCACAGCAGCGGAAAATCTGCCCGGTAGTCCTGCAGGATGGACAGTGCCTCCTGCGGCATGGCATGATGCAGAATCCCGTCGGCAGAATCTTCGGATGCTCCGGCGCCACCGGCGAAGAGTGTATGCCGGATCGCGGATGCGGAGGCCGGGACTTCGGAGGCGCCGGAGCGGATGGATGTTTCGTGGTACGCGGCGCCTTCCCGCTTTAGCAGATAGGGCGTGATCGAAGACGCGCGGCGGCGCAGCGCTTTTAAGTATTCCAGAGCCAGTATGTTGTTCGGGGAGGCGAGCAGGGAGGAGAGCGCCTCTGCGGATACGGGCAGGGCGCCATCCTGACCGGCGGAGCCGGAAAAATACGAGAGCAGGGCAGCTTCCCTTGCCTTTGGGAATGTACTGCCGGATTTTAGGTTGTGCTTCAGGGAAGCCTTTAAATCCGCCGGTTCATCCGCGAGAACGTCCGCAATGCGGCGAAGGAGGGCAAGGTCGCCGCTCTCAGCGCCAAAACAGATGCCGTTTACGCAGCCCGTTTTCTCAAAGAGGGAGATTCCGGCGTCCGCGAAAAGCTCTGCGGAAGCGGTGGACCAGAGTACGGGAAGCTCGAGCACGACATCTGCACCCGAGGAGAGCGCCATGCGGGCACGGGTGTATTTGTCCAGAAGGGCGGGCTCTCCGCGCTGTACATAGTCGCCGCTTGTGGCGACAACGATATAGTCGGCGTGAAGATTTTTTCTGACATGCGCGATCTGATAGGCGTGCCCGTTGTGGAATGGGTTGTATTCTGCGATAATGCCAATGACGTTCATGGCGGATCCTCCCGTACTGCAATGTAATAAAAACTGTAGCTATCATAGCATACTGTGAAATAGAAAAAAAGAAAAAGGAGCATTTCACGTGAAGAGAAACAGAAACATTGGAGCGATTCTTCTGATTGCGGCAGGACTTTTGCTGATTGCGGCAGCCCTTTATGAACTGATCCCGGCGCTGCTCGCGTACAAGCGGGCGGACGATACCTACGAGGCGCTGCGCGAGGCTTATGTGACCGGACAGCCGGGGACATCTTCGGATGATCCGGCGGAGGAGGGAGAGGAGCTGCCGGCATGGTATGAGGCATTGCAGGTGGATTTTGAGACGCTAAAGGAAGCAAATCCGGATGTGACCGGCTGGATTTATTTTGACAATATAGAGCAGATCAATTATCCCACTCTGTATTCCGGGGATGACGAGACCTACCTGCATACCGATCTCTATGGAAATGCGTCGAAATCCGGCTGCATTTTTATGGAGGGGAACAATGTCCCCGATTTTAACGACTGCCACACGATTCTGTACGGGCACAACATGAAAAACGGAAGCATGTTCGGTTCGCTGAAACAATATAAAAACGACGGCTTTTATGAAAAAAATGCGTATTTTACCGTGTTTACGGAGGATGCAGCCTACCGCTACCAGATTTTTGCGTACAGTGATGTCCCAGAAGATTCGGACATCTATACGACCGGGTATCTGCCGGATGAGACTTTTGACGGGTTCCTCACAGAGCTGCTTAAGTCTTCCTACAAGGATACGGGCGTTACGGTGGGAAAGGATGACAAGGTTCTGACACTGTCCACCTGCTCGGGTGACGGGCTGCGGTTTGTGGTGCACGCGGTGCGGGTTGACGAACACGAAAGCGGGGTGTGACTGTTAAATTTTTGTCAGGCTGTTTTTCATTTTGTACAAAAAAACTGGCAATTACTGGCTTGTTTCGCGGGCGTGACAAGCGTATACTAAAACTATATGCGGTCTGTGAGAGACAGGCCTTTGCAAAACAAGGAGGCAAATCCTCTCCTCGCCAGAGGGCTCGGATTTTGCTTCGCAAAACAAGGAGGATATTATGAACGTATTAGTTATCAACTGTGGAAGCTCTTCATTAAAATATCAGCTCATCGATTCTGAGAGCGAAGCGGTACTGGCAAAAGGTCTCTGTGAGAGAATCGGAATCGACGGAAGACTGGTATACCAGAAGACCGGACTGGACAAAGAGATTACAGAAGCTGCAATGCCGACACACAAGCAGGCAATCCAGATGGTTTTAGATGCACTGGTGAATCCGAAGACCGGCGCAATCGCAAGTCTCTCCGAGATTGATGCTGTCGGACATCGTGTCGTACACGGTGGAGAGAAGTTCGCAGCATCTACACTTCTGACACCGGAAGTATTAAAGACAATCGAGGAGTGCAACGATCTTGCACCGCTTCACAACCCGGCAAACCTGATCGGTATCGATGCCTGCAAGGAGCTGATGCCGAACGTACCGATGGTTGGCGTATTCGATACCGCTTTCCATCAGACAATGCCGAAGAAAGCATATCTCTATGGTCTGCCTCATGAGTATTATGAGAAATACAAGGTCAGAAGATACGGTTTCCACGGAACAAGCCACAGCTTTGTATCTAAGCGTACCGCAGAGTTCCTTGGTATGGATCTTAAAAATTCCAAGATCATCGTGGCACATCTCGGCAACGGCGCATCCATCAGTGCCGTATTAAACGGCGAGTGCGTAGATACCTCCATGGGTCTGACACCGCTTGAGGGACTTGTCATGGGAACACGTTCCGGTGATATTGATCCGGCGATCATGGAGTTCATCGCAAAGAAAGAGAATCTTGATATCGAAGGTATCATGAATGTATTAAATAAGAAGTCCGGCGTACAGGGAATGTCCGGTCTCTCCTCTGACTTCCGTGACCTGCAGGCAGGACACGAGGCAGGCAACGAGCTTGCAACCAATGCGATCGAGGTATTCAGCTATCGTGTGGCAAAATACATCGGCTCCTATGTCGCAGCAATGAACGGCGTAGATGCCATCGCATTTACCGCGGGTATCGGTGAGAACGTGAACCTGGTTCGTGAGAAGGTAATGTCTTATCTCGGTTATCTCGGCGTGACGGTAGATCAGGCAGTGAACGATGCAACCCACGGCGACGAGGCGATCATCTCTACCGCGGATTCCAAGGTAAAGGTATGCGTGATCCCGACCAACGAGGAGCTTGCGATTGCAAGAGAGACTGTAGCGCTTGTAAAATAGTTTTTGCTGTCAAGGGAAATTCCTTGACAAAAAAGCAAAAAAGTGATTGACAAACCAGGGACGCCTATGTATAATTGGTTAGGTGTGAAAACCTCATATGTATGAGGCGAAGGAGTAAACCATGCAGATTGATATTTCAGAGATTGTATCTTGTGAGAACAGAGAAGTTACCGAGAAGGTTCATATCGAGCAGGATACGTTTGTATCGAGGCTTGGTGAGTTCCCGATCACGAAGAGCGCGCCGTTTGATCTTAGGATTGCGAACCGCGAGGGCAGTGAGCTGCTTTTGAGCGGGGAGACGGATCTTACAGTATCAATCCCGTGCAGCAGATGTCTTACGGAAGTTCCGACGGACATCCACATTGTCATCGACAAGAAGCTCCGCATGGACGGAACGGAAGTTGTGGATGATGAAATGGAAGAAACAGACTACCTGATTGGATTAAATCTGGATATAGATAAGCTTATCTATGGAGAGATTTTGGTGAACTGGCCGATGAAAGTTCTGTGCAGAGAAGATTGCAAAGGAATTTGCAAGGTGTGCGGAATGAACCTGAATAAGGGGAACTGCGATTGCCAGAGAACAGAACTGGATCCAAGAATGGCAGCAATCCAAGATGTCTTTAACAAATTTAAGGAGGTGTAAGTAAATGTCAATTTGTCCAAAAAATAAATCTTCCAAAGGAAGAAGAGATAAAAGAAGAGCAAACTGGAAAATGACTGCTCCTGCATTAGTAAAATGCAGCAAGTGTGGAGAGCTGATGATGCCTCACAGAGTATGCAAGAACTGTGGCTCTTACAACAAAAAAGAAATCATTCCGCAGGACTAATTCTAGCGGTACAGAAGAGATCCGGATTTCCGGGTCTCTTTTTTGCGTAATAGAAACGAAGTTTCCTAATTACACAAAAACGCTCCGCGGGGATGCGCACACTTTTCTCTTTATCTCGTTAAAGAGAAAAAGTGTTAAGAAAATGTTAAAAAGTGGTTGCTTTTTTTATTCCAGATATTTACAATGATATCTGTAACGTCACAACAACAAGGAGGAAATGTTAGTGAAGAAGGAATTAAACGAGACAGAAACGAAACGTTCCGCTAAGAGAAACGGAATGGCTCGCAGAATTACAGCACTTGTTCTTGCAGGTGTGTTGACATTCGGAGGTACGGCAACCGTATCTGCAGCAACATTGAGAGATGTATTTGATGCACAGTATTATTCTGAGACCTACAGCGATCTCAAGGATGCATTCGGTACGAATCAGACAGCATTGTACAAGCATTATAAGACATTTGGTAAGAGCGAGGGCAGAACAAGCACAGCACTTATCGACGTACAGAAATACAGAGCAGCATACCCGGATCTGGATGCAGCATTCGGCGATAACTGGGATGCATATGTGAACCACTACATCAAATACGGTTTCAGCGAGGGAAGAAATTCTTTCGGTACTTTTGATGCAAGAGCATACGCAGACAGATATCCGGACTTAAAGGCAGCATTCGGTTATGATGTGCTTGCACTTTACAAGCATTACTTACGGTTTGGTAGAGCAGAGGGAAGAGATGCGAGTGCAGCTGTAGCAGCAACAACATCCAGCTACACAGAGTCTTCTTACAGCGGAGCTGACAACGGCAACAATACTTCTACCAACACAGCACCGATCAGAACAAACGGCCGTCTGACAAACCCGGAGACAGGTGCACCGGTTGCAGGCGCAACAGTTACATTCAGACTGACAAGCTTCAATGCAACAGCAGAGGAAGCAGAAGCAGCTACAGAGTCTGTTGAGACAGCGACTGAGACGACAGAGTCCACAGAGTCTACAGAGACCACAGAAGCAACTGAGACCACAGAGTCTACAGAAGCTACCGAGACAACAGAAGCAACAGAGTCTACAGAGACCACAGAGGCTACAGAGGCAACCGAGGCTACCGAGGAGCCGGAGAACGGTCTGGTTGTAGGCGATGGCTACTATGAGATCACCACAGATGCAGACGGTTACTATGAGATCCCGAATTTCGTACCGGGTGTATACTCCGTTCAGGCAGCAGCTGTTGGTTACTTAACCTTGACACTGAACTCCATCAGCATCAACGCTGACAACGGAAGCTTCACACTGCCGACATTCCAGCTGTTAAGCTCTGATATCAGCGGTGCCAATACCGTTGCAGGTGTTGCAAAGGATGCAACCACAGGTCTTGGTATTGAAGGTGTAACCGTAAATGTACGTGCGAACTGGAACAATCAGTCCGGTGATGTGATCGCTACGACCACCACAGATGCAGATGGCAGCTACAGCTTCTCTCTTGAGAGAGGTTACTACACCCTTGAGTTTGCAAGAGACGGATTCGTATCCACTTTTGTAAACGTAGCAAGCTCCAATGCAATTGGTGCATGCGAAGGCGTATTAAGCCCGACCAGCACAAGCGAGGTTACCAGCACAGAATTCAGAATCGTTCTTACCTGGGGTGAGACACCGAGAGATCTCGATTCCCACCTGGTTGGATTAGATGATGCCAACTCTGTATTCCACATCGCTTACTACAATAAGGTAGAGAGAGATACAGACGGTAACGTGATCGCATCCCTGGATGTGGATGATGTAAGCTCCTACGGACCGGAGACGGTAACCATCGTAAATGCACGTACAGATGCTACTTACTATTACTCTGTAAAAGACTTTACAGATCGTTATGACGCTACATCCACAAAGATGTCTGAGTCTGGCGCAAACGTAAAGGTATACCAGGGATCTGTTCTTGTAAAAGAGTACAATGTACCTCTGAATCAGGCAGGTTACATCTGGAATGTATTTAAGATTGAGAACGGAAACGTTGTTGACATCAACAACTACAATGCAGACGAGACCACAATGTATGGTGAGTATGCATCCGAGTACAATTACTAAAATGATTCTTTAGGGAAAAACAGCCGCGGAGACGCGGCTGTTTTTTTCCCTTTATGTAATAGGAAACTTCGTTTCTATTACACAAAAGCGCATTGCACGATACCTTTTGTTCCTTGACCGGGGCGTTATGGAAAGCTATAATAAATGAATATGGTACAAGAGAAAAACTGGTGGAAACGGATTGAAGAAGAAATGCGTAGAGTGCATAGATACAGGATGAAGGCAGTGCTGATGCTTTGGGGTATAGGGCTTTTGATGGGACTGGGAGGCTGTGCAGAACAGACACAGGATGCTGCCGGGGAAGAGAGCGGGACAACGGAGCAGATACCGCAGAGCACGGAACAGATGCCGCAAGGCAGCGGACAGACTGGAGTGGAAACAGAACAAATGGCACCGGGCAGCGGGCAGACCGGGACGGGAACGGAACAAGCGGTACAGAGCAGTGAAGGAACCGGGGTGGAGACGGACGGCGCGGAAGACACTATGGAAGCGGTGTTGGAGCAGGCATTGCCGTCGGTGGTACAGATTTATCACGAGACGCCGGAGGGAGGACATACCGCGGGCTCCGGTTTTATTATGGAAATGACGGATGATACGGTGTATCTGTGTACGAACCGCCATGTCATAGCAAAGTACGACGACTGGGATGTGTATTTTTATGATGGAACCTGCGTTACGGGAAGCAAAGTGGGTACCGACGATGTTTATGATGTGGGCGTCGTGGCGGTTGACCGGACGGCGATTCCAAAGAAAGTGCAGGAAAAGCTAAAGACGGTGTCGTATGATCTTGCGAGCTGGGAAGAACTTGGCAATGCAGAGTTGCCGGTCGGAATCGTGCGCATCGGACAGGAAGGCAATGTGCTCCACGCGCTGACGGGAAGTCTTCTTCGGAAAGAGACGGAATTCCTGTGGGGACAGGGAGAGAAGGAGACGGAAGTGCGCCTGGCGGTTACTGACGGGGATTCCGGATCGGCGGTTTTTGATGAAAACGGAAAGCTGGTCAGCATGATATTCGGATGTTCACAGGATGCCGGAGGGGAGCGCGACTGGGGCGTCCCGCTTCGGGCGATCGTGTCATGTTATGAGAAAATAACAGGAGAAACATAGGAGACAGAAAGAAGGATTCATATGGGTGATTTTTTTAATTTGGATAATAAGTTTTTTCAGGGACTCAGTAAGGTGGTTGACTGTGTGATCCTAAGCGTGCTGTGGGTGTTCTGCTGCATCCCGATGGCAACGACATTTTTCCTGGCATGGCAGAGCGCATCAGTATTCGGATGGATTCTGTGCTGGCTGACATCGTTTCTGGCGGGACCGGCAACGACGGCGCTCTATTATGCTGTCAATAAGGTAATCCGGCACGGAAGAAGCTATCTGTGGAAGGAATACTGGCATGCGTTTAAGAGCAACTTTAAGCAGGCGGCGCTCGCAGCGCTGATTCTGACAGGAGTGGTTCTGTTTCTGGGACTGGACTGCTATATTATGTATCAGTTTGCTGCGCAGGGACAAAAGAGCGGCGTGCTGTATGTGGTTTTCCTGGTACTGATTGTGCTTGTCGTGATGCTGGCGGTATATCTGTTTGCCTACATGGCACGCTTTGAGAACAGTCTGGGGCAGTCGTTTAAGAACGCGGCGCTGATTGCGGTGGCGAATCTTCCGTGGTCGCTGCTTCTTCTGGTGCTTCTGGCAGCGAGCGCCTTTGGCTTGTGGATGCTTCCGTGGCTTATGATACTGCTTCCGGCAGTCTACATCCTGGTGGCGAATTTTATCCTGGAGCGCATTTTCCGCAAGTATATGTCGGCGGAAGATCTGGAGGCGGAGCAGGAACGAAATCAGGAATTTTTCAATTAGAAATAAGCGTATTTTTTATTATTGATTTATAGAAAGAGTTATAGTATATTCATTAGTAGGCGTGGAGAACTAGACTCCGGCAGGACAGATGGGAGATGGAGTATGCAGCAGAGCAGCGGGGCTGTGAGGACAAGAATCGTATTGGATGCGATGGGCGGAGACTACGCACCGGCGGAGCCGGTCAAGGGCGCAGTGGATGCCGTGAACGCACGGTCGGATATTCAGGTGCTCCTGGTAGGACAGGAGGATGTCGTTCGGGAAGAACTGGCAAAGTATACGTACCCCGAAGATCAGATTCAGGTGGTACATGCAGAAGAGGTGATAGAGACTGCAGAGCCGCCGGTGAATGCAATCCGCAGGAAGAAGCAGTCATCCATTGTCATTGGAATGAATATGGTAAAGCAGAAGGAAGCAGACGCATTTGTGTCAGCGGGAAGTTCCGGTGCGATCTTAGTCGGTGGACAGGTGATTGTCGGCCGCATCAAAGGCATTGAGAGACCGCCGCTTGCACCTTTGATTCCGACGGAGAAGGGAGTCTCTCTTCTGATTGACTGTGGAGCGAATGTGGATGCGAGAGCTTCGCATCTGGTGCAGTTTGCGAAGATGGGTTCCATTTATATGGAGAATGTTCTCGGAGTGAAGAAGCCGAGAGTGGCGATTGTCAATATCGGCGCAGAGGAGGAGAAGGGCAATGCCCTTGTGAAGGAGACATTTCCTCTGCTGAAGGCGTGTGAAGACATCAATTTTGTGGGAAGCATTGAGGCGAGAGAGATTCCGAAGGGAGAGGCGGACGTGATTGTCTGCGAGGCTTTCGTTGGAAATGTCATCTTAAAGCTGTACGAAGGACTCAGCAGTACGTTAATCGGTGCCATCAAGAAAGGCATGATGAGTACGTTGAAGAGTAAAATTGGTGCAGCACTTGCATTGCCGGCATTAAAGTCTACGTTAAAGACTTTCGATGCAACACAGTACGGCGGTGCGCCGCTTCTGGGACTGAATGGTCTTGTGGTCAAGACGCACGGAAGTGCAAAAGCAAAAGAGATTACGAATTCTATTTTCCAGTGTGTGACGTTCAAAGAAGAGGACATCAATGGAAAGATCAGGAAAAATATAGTAAGTTCTGCGGAACAGGAAGGAATGTAGGTTATGGAATTTGAAAAGTTGAAAAAAATCATTGCAGAGGTTTTGAATGTGGATGAAGAGGAGATCACGATGGAGACCACATTCGTAGATGATCTCGGAGCAGATTCTCTTGATATTTTTCAGATCATTATGGGGATTGAAGAGGAATTTGACATTGAGATTGCAAATGAAGATGCAGAACATATTGTGACCGTATCAGATGCAGTAGAAAAGATCAAGAATGCTTTAAACTCATAAGAGACAATTTGATGATGTGTCATAAAGCCCTTGTCCGGAAAGCAAGGGCTTTTGTTGATAAGAGGAACCCGCATGGCGGCGTTGCCGCGGGGCACAGAGATTTTGAGGCTTTTTCTTACTCTATACAAAGGCTGTAGGGCAAGAAAAGACCTCCGAAAGAGACGAGGAGGATAAGGAAATGTCAAAACTGACAGAACTGGAACAAGTGATTGGTTATGAGTTTAACGAGCAGAGACTGTTGCAGCAGGCGCTGACACACAGTTCCTTTGCAAATGAGAAGCACATGAAGAAGCTTTCGGATAATGAGAGGCTGGAGTTTTTGGGAGACGCGGTCTTAGAGGTCGTGTCGAGTGAGTTCCTCTACAAGGAGCATACAGATCTCCCGGAGGGCGATCTGACAAAGCTGCGCGCGAGCATCGTCTGTGAGCCGACGCTTGCGCTGTGCACCAGGGAGATTGACCTTGGAAAGTATCTGTATCTGGGCAAGGGGGAGAACCTGACCGGCGGAAGAGGACGCAAGTCGATTCTTTCGGATGCGCTGGAAGCCGTGATCGGTGCGATCTATCTGGACGGCGGTTTTGAGCCGGCAAAAGCTTTTATCCACCGTTTCATTCTGACGGATATTGAACACAAGAAGCTGTTCTATGACAGCAAGACGATTCTGCAGGAAGTGGTACAGGGGCATTACGAGGAACCGCTTCACTATGAACTCATCGGCGAGGAGGGACCGGATCACGACAAACGTTTCCTGGTGGAGGCGGTGATCGGGAATACGACAATTGGCGAGGGAAGCGGACATACCAAGAAGGCAGCGGAGCAGGAGGCGGCATATCAGGCATTGCTCTGGATGAAAGAGAGAGGTTTATATGTATCTTAAGAGCATTGAAGTGCAGGGATTCAAATCATTTGCGAACAAGATCGTATTTGATTTTCACAACGGAATTACGGGAATTGTCGGACCGAACGGCAGTGGAAAAAGTAATGTCGCGGACGCTGTGCGCTGGGTGCTCGGAGAGCAGAGCGCCAAGCAGCTTCGCGGTGCCAGCATGCAGGATGTCATCTTTGCGGGTACGGAGAACCGCAAACCGTTAAGTTATGCCTATGTGGCGATCACCATGGACAATTCGGACCATCAGCTTGCTATCGATTTTGAGGAAGTGACCGTGGCGCGGCGTGTGTACCGCTCCGGTGAGAGCGAGTACCTGATCAACGGAAGTCCTTGCAGACTCAAGGATGTGACGGAGCTTTTTTACGACACCGGTATCGGCAAAGAGGGTTACTCCATTATCGGACAGGGACAGATCGAGCGCATCTTAAGCGGTAAGCCGGAGGAGCGCAGAGAGCTGTTCGACGAGGCGGCCGGCATTGTAAAATATAAAAAGCGCAAGGCGACAGCGCAGAAAAAGCTGGAGAATGAGCGCGAGAATCTGGTTCGTGTGAATGATATTTTAGCCGAGCTGGAGCGCCAGGTCGGGCCGTTGGAGCGTCAGGCGGAGAAAGCCCGCATCTACCTGAAGAAAAAAGAAGAATTAAAAGAATATGATGTGAATATGTTCCTTCTGGAAGTGGAGCGCATTGAGGCGCAGCTTAAGGAAGTAGAAGGAAAATATCACATCGCGGACGAGGAATCGAAGGAAGCCAGCCAGTCTTACGAGAATATCAAGAGTGAATACGAGAAGCTGGAACAGGACATGGCTTCCATGGATGACAAGATTGCATCCATTCGTGAGGAGATGAGCCAGTCCACCGTGACCAAGGGAAAGCTGGAAGGACAGATCAATGTCTTAAATGAGCAGATCCACACGGCGGAGATGACCGATGAGCATTTAAAGAGCCGTCTGGACTCGATCGATCGGGAAAAGCAGGAGCGCATCGAGTCGCGCGGTACATACGAAGCGGAAAAGCAGGAACTCGACACAGAGCTTGCAGCGGCGGCGACGGAAAAGGAGACGGCGGCAGAGCAGCTGCGGAACATTCAGGAGGAGATCGCGCGCTGCACCGAGGGCATTGAAAAGGGCAAGAACGAGATTATCGAACTGTTGAACCGCAAGGCATCCGTCAAGGCGAGACAGCAGCGCTACGACACGATGATGGAGCAGGTGAACATCCGCAAGGCGCAGCTGACGCAGCGTCTGCTTGCGCGCAAGACCGAGGAGGCGGATCTTACCTCCGTTCTGGAAAGCTACCAGAAGGAGCTCGATGCGGTGAACGCGTCGATCACAGAACTGAAGAAAAACGCTGCCGGAATGGATGAGCAGAACCGGGAGTGGAAGCGCAAGTCCCTGGAAGCCAATCAGAAGCTGGAGAGCGCGGTTGCACAGTACCATAAGCAGCAGTCCCGTCTGGAGTCTTTGAAAAATATTGCGGAGCGCTATGACGGCTACGGCAACAGCATCCGCCGCGTCATGGAGCAGAAGAGCCGCAACGCGGGAATCCTTGGTGTTGTTTCCGATCTGATCCAGGTGGACAAAAAGTACGAGACGGCGATTGAGACAGCGCTTGGCGGAAATATCCAGAACATCGTGACCGAGGACGAGGAGACGGCAAAACAGATGATCTCCTACTTAAAGCAGAACCGGTACGGACGGGCGACGTTTCTGCCGCTGACGAGTGTGGACGGCAAGGGCAACTTTAAAAACACGGATGCCTTAAAGGAGCCGGGAGTCATCGGTCTTGCCAATACCCTCGTGAAGACGGAGGAAAAATATGCTGGAGTGACCGCTTATCTGCTTGGCAGAGTGATCGTGACGGAGAATATCGACTATGCGATCAAGCTGGCGAAAAAGAACCGCTACTCGTTACATATTGTGACGCTGGAGGGAGAATATTTAAGCCCGGGCGGTTCCATGACAGGTGGAGCGTTTAAGAACAGCAGCAATCTGCTCGCAAGAAACCGCGAGATTGAAGAACTCGAGAAGAACGTAAAAGATCTGGACAAACAGATTGCAGAGCTTAAAAACCGTCTTGAGGACATCAAGACGGCGCAGAGCCTGCTTGCGGAGGACGTCGAGAGCAATAAGGCGGGCCTGCAGGAGGCGTACATTGCGCAGAATACCGCGAAGATGAACGTGGAGCGCGCGATGGAGCAGAAGAACGAGAGCGAGAACGTGTTTGCAGGCTTACAGATGGAGAACCGTGAGATTGAGAGCCAGCTCCGTGAGATTGCGGAGAACAAGGACAAGATTGCAGAGGAACTGCAGTCGGCAAAGGAGCGGGAGGCACAGATTGAGGAGGAGAGCACCGGATTCCAGAAGATTCTGGATGAAAATGCGGGCAGAGAGGAAGAAGCCCAGAAGGCAGTATCCGATGTACAGTTAAAGGAAGCTGCCGTGCGCCAGAAGTTAGAGTTCGTTCTGCAGAATCTGGAGCGTGTGAACGGAGAGATAAGACGTTACGAGGAAGAGCGCGAGGGATTCGTTACGGAGGCGAAGGAAGCGAAGGCGGACGCCGAGAAGAAGCGCCACGATATTGAGGAGATCAGAAAGACGATCCTGGCGTCAAAGGACAATTCCGAGCAGCTGGAGCAGGCACTGAAGGAGCACACGGCGCGCAGGGAAGAAATGTCCTCGGAATACAAGGGATTTTTCCAGAAGCGCGAAGACATCTCCAAGAAGATCTCCGATCTGGACAAGGAGATTTTCCGTCTGAACAGCCAGCGTGAAAAGCTGGAGGAGGCGCACGAGTATCAGAACAATTACATGTGGGAGGAGTATGAGCTGACCCTGCATGCAGCGATGGAGCTCCGCAACGAGGAATACACGGATCTTGCGGCGATGAAGAAGATGATCGCGTCCATCAAGGACGAGATCCGCAAGCTGGGCGATGTCAATGTCAACGCGATCGAGGATTACAAGGAGATCTCGGAGCGCTACGGATTTTTGAAGACCCAGCATGACGATCTGGTCGAGGCGGAGAAGACGCTGGTCGGCATTATTGAGGAACTCGATACCGGCATGCGCAAGCAGTTCCTGGAGAAGTTCGCGGAGATCCAGACCGAGTTTGACAAGGTATTCAAGGAGCTGTTCGGCGGTGGAAAAGGAACGCTGGAACTGGTCGAGGACGAGGATATTCTGGAGTGCGGCATCCGCATTATCGCGCAGCCACCGGGAAAGAAACTGCAGAATATGATGCAGATGTCCGGTGGAGAAAAGTCCCTGACGGCGATTTCACTGTTGTTCGCCATCCAGAACTTAAAGCCGTCCCCGTTCTGTCTGCTCGACGAGATCGAGGCGGCGCTCGACGATTCCAACGTCGGACGTTTTGCAAAGTATTTACATAAGCTGACGAAGAGCACGCAGTTCATTGTGATCACGCACAGGCGCGGCACGATGGCGGCGGCAGACCGTCTGTATGGTATTACCATGCAGGAAAAGGGTGTATCCACCCTGGTATCCGTGAATCTGATCGAGGGCGATCTCGACAAATAGCAGGAGGAATGAGTACATTATGGGCGAGGAAAAGAAAGGCTTCTGGGGACGTCTGGTCGAGGGCCTCAGCAAGACGAGAGATAATATCGTATCCGGCATAGATTCCATCTTCAGTGGATTTTCCAGCATTGATGATGATTTCTATGAGGAGATCGAGGAGATTCTGATTATGGGAGACATCGGCGTCAATGCGACTGAGTCGATCATTGAGAGTCTCAAGGAAAAAGTGAAGGAGAATCACATCAAAGATCCGGCAGAGTGCAAGGAACTTCTGATTAACAGCATCAAGGAGCAGATGGATGTCGGCGAGACGGCATACCGCTTTGAGACGGAGAAATCCGTGGTTCTCGTGATCGGTGTCAACGGCGTGGGCAAGACCACATCCGTTGGAAAGCTGGCGGGAAAGCTCAAGGACCAGGGGAAAAAGGTCGTGCTTGCGGCAGCGGATACCTTCCGCGCAGCGGCGGGAGACCAGCTGCAGGAGTGGGCAAACCGCGCCGGTGTGGATATGATCGGCGGACAGGAGGGCGCAGACCCGGCGGCGATCGTCTACGATGCGGTGGCGGCAGCCAAGGCGAGAAATGCGGATGTTCTGCTGTGTGATACGGCGGGACGCCTTCATAATAAGAAGAACCTCATGGAGGAATTAAAAAAGATCAATCGTATTCTGGAGAAAGAATATCCGGATGCGTACCGTGAGACACTTGTGGTGCTCGATGCGACGACCGGACAGAATGCGTTAAACCAGGCGAGAGAGTTTTCCGAGTGCGCTGACATCACGGGAATTATTTTAACGAAGATGGACGGCACGGCAAAGGGCGGTATCGCAGTGGCAATCCACTCGGAGCTTGGCATTCCGGTCAAGTATATCGGCGTCGGGGAGACGATCGAGGATCTGCAGAAGTTTGATTCCAACCAGTTCGTAAACGCATTATTTGAAGTAGGAGAGGAGAAAAGCGGATGTTGACATTAGACAAGTTCGAGGAAGCAAGTGAAAAAGTCAAAGAAGTGACACTTGAGACAAAGCTGGTATACAGCGATTACTGGAGTCAGCAGACCGGCAACAAGGTTTACCTTAAGCCGGAAAACATGCAGTTCACCGGGGCATACAAGGTGAGAGGCGCATATTATAAGATCAGCACGTTAAGTGATGAGGAGCGTGCAAAGGGGCTGATCACGGCATCGGCGGGAAACCACGCGCAGGGTGTGGCATACGCAGCAAAATGCTACGGCTGCAAGGCAGTCATCGTCATGCCGACCACCACACCGCTCATCAAGGTGAACCGTACCAAGAGCTACGGTGCAGAAGTCGTGCTCTACGGAGACGTCTATGACGAGGCGTGCCAGAAGGCATATGAGCTTGCGGACAAGGAGGGATATACCTTCATCCATCCGTTCGATGATCTGGCAGTGGCAACCGGACAGGGAACGATCGCCATGGAGATCTTTAAGGAGCTTCCGCTTGTAGAGTACATTCTGGTCCCGATCGGCGGGGGCGGACTGGCAACTGGTGTGTCCACACTGGCGAAGCTTCTGAATCCGAAGATCAAGGTCATCGGCGTGGAGCCGGCGGGAGCGAACTGTATGCAGTCTTCCTTCGCGGCAGGAAAAGTAACGACGCTGCCGCAGGTCAACACCATTGCGGACGGCACGGCGGTCAAGACGCCGGGAAGCAAGATTTTCCCGTATATCCAGAAAAATCTGGATGACATCATCACGGTGGAGGATGATGAACTCGTCGTGGCCTTCCTGGATATGGTGGAGAATCACAAGATGATTGTGGAAAACTCCGGTCTGCTGACCGTAGCTGCGTTGAAACATCTGGATGTTTCCGACAAACGCGTGGTATCGATCTTAAGCGGCGGCAACATGGACGTCATCACGATGTCCTCCGTGGTACAGCAGGGACTCATTTTCCGCGACCGTATCTTCACCGTGTCGGTACTTCTGCCGGATAAGCCGGGAGAACTGTCCAAGGTTTCGGCAGCGATTGCCGCAGAGCAGGGCAATGTCATCAAACTGGAGCACAACCAGTTTGTGACAACGAACCGCAGCGCGGCAGTGGAACTCCGTATTACGCTCGAGAGCTTTGGCACCGAGCACAAAAAACAGATCATGAAAGCGCTGGAGAAGAAAGGTTATAAGCCGAAGCTGGTGCGCACGAGTCTGTAAACAAAGAAGAGGAGAAAGAAAATGTTAGAAAAGTGGTTTAAACTGAAGGAAAACAACACGACAGCCAAGACCGAAGTCATGGCAGGTATCACAACCTTTATGACGATGGCGTACATTCTGGCAGTCAACCCGACCATGCTTGCAGCGGCGGGAATGGATAAGACAGCAGTGCTCATTGCAACCGCGCTGGCATCATTTATTGGTACCATGGCGATGGCGCTCCTTGCAAATTATCCGTTTGCACTGGCACCGGGTATGGGACTGAATGCGTATTTTGCATACACGGTCTGCGGTGCGATGGGATATTCCTGGCAGGTAGCTTTAATGGCTGTTTTTGTGGAAGGTCTGGTTTTCATCGTACTTTCTTTGACCAATGTGCGTGAAGCAATCTTTAATGCGATCCCGCTGAACTTGAAAAAAGGTGTGAGCGTCGGCATCGGGCTGTTTATCGCATTTATCGGTCTGCAGAATGGCGGCATCGTAGTGGCGAACAGCTCCACACTTGTTTCCTATGTTGACTTTACCAGCAATTTCAAGACTGCCGGCATCTGTGCTTTGTTAGCGCTGATCGGTCTGTTTGTGATTGCAATTATGTACATTAAGAACGTAAAAGGCGCGATTTTATTCGGTATCGTTATTACCTGGGTGCTTGGAATGATCTGTCAGGCGGCAGGAATCTATGTTCCGGATGCGGAAGCCGGTTTTTATTCCTTATACCCGGCGCTCGGATTTACCGATCTGACCGCGATCGGTCAGACATTCGGACAGTGCTTTAAACTGGATTTCTCCGGTGTGCATGTTTTTGACTTTATCGCAGTTGTATGTGCATTCCTGTTTGTAGATATGTTTGATACACTCGGAACGTTAATTGGTGTGGCAAACAAGGCGGATATGTTGGACAAGGACGGCAGACTGCCGCGCATCAAGGAAGCGCTGTTAGCGGATGCGGTTGCAACTACCGCAGGTGCTGTGCTCGGTACCTCCACAACGACCACATTCGTTGAGAGTTCCTCCGGTGTGGCAGCAGGAGCAAGAACAGGCCTCTCCTCTGTAGTGACCGGATTCTTATTCCTGATCTCTGTGGTACTGTCCCCGATTTTCTGCTCGATCCCGAGCTTTGCGACAGCACCGGCTCTGATCTTCGTCGGCTTCCTTATGGTGTCTACGGTGACAAGCATCGAGTTCACGGATATGACAGAGGCAATTCCGGCATACTTATGCCTGCTTGCAATGCCGCTCATGTACAGCATCTCCGAGGGTATTGCGATCGGCGTTATCTCTTATGTCATCATCAATGTCGTATGCGGTAAGGCAAAGAAGATCACACCGCTGATGTATGTGCTGGCGGTACTGTTTGTGTGCAAATACATCTTCTTATAAAATGAAAACCGAAGGTATGGAGGTATCCCTATGCGCAGATGGATAAAACAGATCATGGTCTGGCTGGCTGCGGCAGCATGCGGTATTGCTGCGGCGCTTGTGATCTGCAGATGGAGCGGCACTGCCTTCGGTCTTTTTATGTGGCCGGTCATTGCCGCGGGGGCAGGGTTCGTGGTGGCTGGCGTGGGATTTTTTTCAACAGAAGGAAAGGGTGAGATTCTCTACGGAATCTGTGCGGCGGCATGCCTGTTCTGCATGATCGTGCAGACGGCGATGGCGGTGTAAAAAGAAGGAAAAAGTGTGTCAAGAAAAAATACTTGACACCTTTTTCCTTTTATGCTATTCTATCACGGTGGCAATGAGTGAGAGATGCCGGATACGGCGTGATTGTGGGATTTCAGATGGAAGAGAAGATTGAACAGGCGTATCTGTATGATTTTTACGGAGAACTGCTGAACGAACATCAGAGAAGAATTTATGAGGATTTCGTGTTCAATGATCTGTCTCTCGGAGAGATCGCGGACGAGGAAGGTATCAGCAGACAGGGCGTTCACGATATGGTGAAGCGGTGTACGAAGACCCTTGAGGGGTATGAGGAGAAGCTTCATCTGATCGCAAAGTTCATGTCGGCGAAGCGCAGCGTGGAACAGATTCATGCATTGACGAAGCAGTTTCATGAGAGCCATAACGAGGCAGTGATCGTGGAGATTGAACAGATTTCCAATCAGATATTAGAGGAGTTATAGATGGCATTTGACAGCTTATCTGAAAAACTTCAAAATGTATTCAAGAACCTGCGCAGCAAGGGACGGCTGACGGAAGCGGATGTCAAGACAGCGCTTAAGGAAGTCAAGATGGCGCTCTTAGAGGCGGATGTCAACTTCAAGGTCGTCAAGCAGTTCGTCAAGGACGTGGAGGAGCGTGCCGTCGGACAGGACGTGATGAACGGACTGAATCCGGGACAGATGGTCATCAAGATTGTAAACGAAGAGATGGTCAGGCTGATGGGCTCTGAGACAGCCGAGATCACACTGCAGCCCGGCAAGGCAGTCACCGTCATCATGATGACCGGTCTTCAGGGAGCAGGTAAGACGACCACAGCAGCAAAGCTTGCCGGAAAGTTCAAGCAGAAAGGCAGGAAGGTACTTCTCGTGGCAGGTGATGTCTACCGGCCGGCAGCGATCGAACAGCTGCAGATCAACGGACAGAAGCAGGGCGTGGAAGTATTTTCCATGGGCGATAAGAACAGCCCGGTAAACATTGCAAAAGCGGCGATGGAACATGCCGCGAAGAACGATTTTAACATCGTTATCATCGATACTGCCGGACGTCTTCACATCGATGAAGATATGATGGCAGAGTTGATTCAGATAAAAGAAAATGTCACAGTGCATCAGACCGTCCTTGTGGTGGACGCCATGACAGGACAGGATGCGGTGAATGTGGCGAAGACCTTTGATGAGCGCATCGGTATCGACGGAGTCATTCTGACAAAGCTCGACGGTGATACCAGAGGCGGTGCGGCGCTCTCCATCCGGGCAGTGACCGGTAAGCCGATTTTTTATGCGGGTATGGGAGAGAAGCTTTCTGATCTGGAGCAGTTTTACCCGGATCGCATGGCATCGCGTATTCTCGGTATGGGCGATGTGCTGACCCTCATCGAAAAAGCCCAGGAGGACTTTGACGAGGAGCGGGCGAAGAAGATTGAGCAGAAGATGCGCAAGAACGAATTTGACTTTGAGATGTATCTGGAGTCGATGAGTCAGATGAAGAAGATGGGCGGTCTGTCCAGTATCCTCGGTATGATGCCGGGACTCGGGATGGGCGCAGGCAAGATGCCGGATATTGACGAGGCAGCAGCCGAGAAGAGCTTATCGCGCACGGAGGCGATCATCTATTCCATGACGCCGGAGGAGAGACAGAATCCTTCCCTTTTGAATCCGAGCAGGAAGCGCCGCATTGCGGTGGGAGCCGGTGTCGATATTGCGGAGGTCAACCGTCTGGTGAAGCAGTTTGAACAGATGAAGAAGATGATGAAGCAGATGCCTGGCATGATGAAGAAGGGCAGACGCGGTGGTGGAATGTTCGGCAAGCTTCCGTTTTAATGTTAGAAATTGCGTATAACGCATTCTAAATAGATCAGTTAAGCAAATTTAAGGAGGTGAAAGTAATGGCAGTAAAGATCAGATTAAGAAGAATGGGACAGAAGAAAGCTCCTTTCTATAGAATCGTAGTAGCAGATTCCAGATCCCCGAGAGATGGCAAGTGCATCGAGGAGATCGGAACATACGATCCAACGAAAGATCCAAGCGAGTATCATGTAAATGAGGAGTTAGCAAAGAAGTGGTTAGCTAACGGAGCTCAGCCGACCGATACAGTTGCTCGTATTTTCAAGAGCGCAGGCATCGAGAAATAGGATTCGCGAGGTGGACCTAATGAAAGAATTAGTAGAAGTAATTGCGAAATCACTCGTCGATTATCCGGATCAGGTCATCGTAACAGAGACAGAGAATGAGAAAGCCATCGTGCTTGAACTGCGCGTTGCGCAGTCCGACATGGGCAAGGTAATCGGCAAACAGGGACGCATTGCCAAGGCAATCCGTTCTGTTGTGAAGGCTGCTGCCTCAAAGGAAGAGAAGAAAGTTATTGTAGAGATCATGCAGTAACAGGTCAGAGGAGTTGTCGCGCCAGATAATGGGGTGGCAGCTCCTTTGTTCATATTGCGGCTACTGCGGATATCAGAGACAGAAACGGAGGACATGCATGGAAGATTTATTGCAGGTCGGTGTCATCACGACGACACACGGGGTGCGTGGGGAGGTCAAGGTATTTCCGACGACGGACGATCCAGCGCGCTTCAAAAAACTCAAAAATGTGATTTTGGATACCGGAAAAGAAAAATTAGAACTTGAGATTGCAGGCGTCAAGTTCTTTAAAAATATGGTGATTCTCAAATTTAAGGGAATTGATGATATCAATGATGTGGAAAAATATCGCAAAAAGAGCCTTTATGTGACGAGAGAGAACGCGGTAAAGCTGAAAAAGGACGAATACTTTATTGCAGATCTGATCGGCATGAAGGTGTCGACGGACGAGGGTGAGGAATTGGGAACGCTGTCGGATGTGATGCAGACCGGCGCGAACGATGTCTATGTGATCTCCATGACAGACGGGGAGGAAGTGCTCATTCCGGCGATCAGGGACTGCATCCGCGATGTGGACGTAGAGCAGGGACAGATGTGCGTGCATCTGCTTCCGGGACTGCTTGACATCAACCGAAAATAGGAGGCACAGCATGAATTATCATATTCTGACACTGTTTCCGGAGATGGTGACGCAGGGACTCTCGGAGAGCATCCTTGGACGTGCGGCAAAAAAGGGACTGCTGTCCGTGAATGCAGTCAACATCCGGGATTATACGGCGGATCGACATAAAAAAGTCGATGATTATCCTTACGGCGGGGGAGCCGGCATGCTGATGCAGGCGCAGCCGGTCTACGATGCGTGGAAGGCAGCCTGCGAGGAAATCAGGAGCCGGCAGCCGGAGGAGCTGCGGGACAGACCGGTGCGCACGGTGTATGTGACGCCGCAGGGAGCCGTGTTCAACCAGCAGATGGCAAAGGAGTTCGCGAAGGAGGAAGATCTTATTTTCCTGTGCGGGCACTATGAGGGGATCGACGAGCGTGTATTAGAGGAGACCGTCACGGACTACGTGTCGATCGGCGATTATGTGCTGACCGGCGGGGAACTTCCGGCGATGGTGATGATAGACGCGATCTCACGGATGGTGCCCGGGGTACTGGCGAACGGAGAGTCCGGGGAGACGGAGTCCTTCGAGGGCGATCTGTTAGAGTATCCACAGTACAGCCGCCCGGAGGAATGGCACGGAAAGCAGGTGCCAAAGGTGTTGCTGTCGGGCAATCAGAGAAAAATTGCCGAGTGGCGCAGACAGGAGGCGGAGCGCCGCACACAGGAGAGGCGGCCGGATCTCTACGCAGGCTACGAGAGACTGATGTCCTGCAAAAAGGTGCTTGCCGGGGACAAGCTGCTGCATGTGGATATGACCGAGCTGATTGCGCGCGGGCAGGCGCGCCTTGTTTTTGCAGAAGGGAAAAATATCTGTCTGCAGGATAAAGTCAGCGGGGCGTATTTTCATACGGCGGAGGACATCAAAGCTGGTTGCAGGATGCTTGAAATCCTGCAGGAGGACGCCGGGGAGGGGAGCGGTCTTCTGGTGCTGCATCAGGAGTTCATGACGGAACCGGCAGAAAAATATCTGCGATTTCGCACGGCGATGACCTGCAACCAGATCGTGTATACAAAGCACGAAAAGCTGCCTGTCACCGGACTGTACCGCATGGACGGCAAACCGGCCGAAAACGGTGTGGTCATCCGCCCGCTTACGATGGAACACTTAGACGCGGTGGTGCGCGATTACAATACGATATCGGATGAGGCGTATGTGACAGACCGGATCAAAAAAGGAGCGCTCTTCGGTGCGTTTGTGGACGGGCAGCTTGCGGGCTTTATCGGAATGCACGCGGAGGGCGGCATCGGGATGCTCTTCGTCTCGCCGGAGTACCGCAGACGCCGGATCGGCATGGCACTTGAGACATATATGATCAATCTCGGATTAGAGCGCGGTGAGAGACCCTACGGTCAGGTTGAGATCGGCAATGATGCATCCAAAGGACTGCAGGAGGTCCTGGGACTCTGTTTTTCTAAGGGACGCATCTACTGGATGGAGCGTGAAGAGAGAGAATGAAAATATTTGCCGAAAATGCTTGCAATCCGTACAATCTGTGTTATACTGGAATAGTTGTGAATAAATAGATGGTCCTCTGTTACGAATCGACGTATTAAGAACATCCAATGAATCAGGAGGTCACAAAATGAACGCAAGTGAAATCATTAAGAGCATTGAAGCAGAGCAGCTCAAGGCAGAAGTACCGCAGTTTAACGTAGGTGATACGGTAAAGGTTTACGGTAAGATCAAAGAGGGTAACCGTGAGCGTATTCAGGTATTCGAGGGAACTGTTTTAAAGAGACAGGGCGGAAGCAACCGCGAGACTTTCACAGTCAGAAAGATCTCTAACGGTGTCGGCGTAGAGAAGACCTGGCCGTTACATTCTCCGAACGTTGAGAAGGTAGAGGTTGTTCGTCAGGGTAAAGTCAGACGTGCAAAGTTATTCTACTTAAGAGACCGTGTCGGCAAGAAGGCAAAGGTAAAAGAGCTTGTAAAATAATACAATGCAGCGCTAAGAAGCCGGGACATATTTTGTATGGAACAGGATTCCATATGGAGTGTGTTCCGGTTTTTTCGCATTGTAAGGCACCAAAATTAAATTGCGAAGCCACAGGGTTTGTGTTAAAGTAAAGCAGGAATCGTGTGCGGCGGGCACATGGCACATGGAGGATAAGAATGCGCAGACGTAGAAGCGGACTGAACTTTGGCAGACAGAAGAAAAAAGTGAATATGTCGGTCGTGAAGGAAGTGTGTGTGTGGATCATTGAGATCGCGATCACGCTTCTGGTAGCGTTTACACTGGTATATTTTGTCGGACTGCGGACAAGTGTTGTGGGACAGTCCATGGCGGAGACGCTAAACGGCGGCGATGAGATCCTGGTCAACCGTTTTATATACAAAGTTACCGATCCCAGGCCGAACGATGTGATTGTATTTTTGCCGAACGGCAATGAAAAATCACATTATTACATCAAGCGCGTCATAGCGGTGCCGGGGGATACGCTTCAGATTAAGAACGGCGAAGTGTATGTCAACGGCGAACTGTTTGCGGAAGATGTGGATGTGGCACAGATGGAGGATGCCGGACTGGCGGCGGAAGAGGTCACGCTGGGTGAGGACGAGTATTTCGTGCTCGGCGACAACCGCAATAACAGCGAGGACAGCCGTTATGCCAACATCGGGAACATTAAGAAGGAATATATTATCGGAAAAGTATGGTTCCGCGTGGCGCCGTTTAAGGACTTTGGATTTTTATAAAACAGACAGTAAGAGAATGGAGAGTAATTATGCAGTTTCAGTGGTACCCGGGGCATATGACGAAAGCAAAGCGTCAGATGCAGGAAGATATCAAGTTAATCGATCTGGTCATCGAGCTTGTCGATGCGCGGATTCCGCTCAGCAGCCGGAATCCGGACATTGACGAACTGGGCAAAAATAAAGCGCGGCTGATCCTCATGAACAAGTCGGATCTTGCGGACGAGGAAGCGGGAAAGCTGTGGAGTGCATATTTTCAGAAGAAGGGCTATTATGTGGTAAGCCTGGATTCGAGAAACAGAAACGGCATGAAACAGGTGACGGCGGTCGTCATGGAGGCGTGCAAGGAGAAAATCGAGCGCGACAGAAAGCGCGGCATCATGAACCGTCCGGTGCGGGCTATGGTTGTTGGAATCCCGAATGTGGGGAAATCCACGTTTATCAATTCCTACGCCGGAAAGGCGTGCGCCAAGACCGGCAACAAGCCGGGTGTCACAAAGGGCAAGCAGTGGATCCGGCTGAACAAGAATGTAGAACTTCTGGACACACCTGGAATCTTATGGCCGAAGTTTGAAGACCAGACGGTCGGATTAAAACTGGCGTTAATCGGTGCCATCAAGGACGAGATTTTAAACATCGATGAGTTGTCCCTGGAGTTGATCAAAGTGCTGACAGCCTACTATCCGGGAGCGCTTCAGGTGCGCTACGGAACAGAGGAGCAGGCCATCGACGAGACGGCGGCGCCGGCAGAGATCCTGCGCGGGATCGCGGAAAACCGTCGCTGTGTGGCAAAGGGCGACGAGATTGACTACAGCAAGGCGGCGACGCTTCTGATTGATGAATTCCGCAGCGGCAAGCTTGGCAGGATCACACTGGAGCGGCCCGACTAGCACAGGCAGCGGGAACATACGGCGGGAGAGGAAGCAGATGGAGACGAAAAAGATCGGAGAAATCAGGGAAGAATTCAAGGCGGCAGAGGAGACCATGCTGCCTTCTTTTATCGAAAAATACAGGTCGGATGAGCGCGCGGGCGTACAAAAGCTCATCGAGCAGGCGAACGGACGCCTTGCAAAGCTGGAGGCGGAGCGTGCAAGGATCGACCGGCTGTGGAAGTACGAGCGCGAGTACGGGATGTATACGCGCATTTGCGGGATTGATGAGGTGGGGAGAGGCCCGCTTGCCGGCCCCGTTGTGGCGGGAGCGGTCATTTTGCCGAAGGACTGCGACATCCTCTACATCAACGATTCCAAGAAGCTCTCGGCGGCAAAGCGGGAGGAACTGTACGATGTGATTATGGAAAAAGCGGTGGCGGTCGGCATCGGCATGGTGGGACCGGAGCGCATTGATGAGATCAACATTCTGCAGGCAACGTACGAGGCGATGCGGGAAGCTATAAGCAAATTGGGCGATGCACCCGATATATTATTAAATGATGCGGTGACGATACCCGGGGTTGCGATACGGCAGGTGCCGATTATCAAGGGAGATGCCAAGAGCATCTCGATCGGCGCGGCCAGCATTGTGGCAAAAGTGACCAGGGACCGGCTGATGGTGGAGTACGACAAGATCATGCCGGGGTACGGATTCGCAGCAAATAAGGGCTACGGCTCGGCGGAACATATTGCGGCGCTGAAAAAATACGGACCAACGCCGATCCATCGCCGGAGCTTTATTGGAAATTTTGTAGAGGTTTAGACGGGAAGAGGGAACATACATGCAGATATCGGATCTGGTAGGACAGTACAGCCGGAATGTGGCCAACGGAACGGAAGAATTGCATGGGGCGCAGAGCGTTCAGAAACTGGTGTCGACGATCGGGGATCTCTCCGCGGGAAGTATTTTCGAGGGGACGATCAACAGTGTGCGCGGCGGAAAAGTGACGCTGGCGCTGGGCAACGGACAGACCATCACCGCACGGCTGGACGGAAAAATGGATTTACAGCAGGGCTCGAGCATGTTTTTCCAGGTGCGCGCCAATGACGGGCAGACGATTGCGATCCGCCCGTACACCGAGCTTGGAAATGTCAGCAATCCGATTCTGCTCAACGCGCTTTCGGCGGCGCAGGTGCCTGCGACGGACCGGACGCTTGTGATGGTGGATACAATGATGCAGGAGCAGATGTCGATCGGCAGACAGAGCATTCTCGATATGGCGAAGCTGGTTGGCGCGAATCCGGATGCCAATGTGCAGACCATCGTGCAGATGACGAAGCTCGGACTCCCGGTGACGGAGGAGATGGCGGCGCAGTTTGAAAATTATCTGTCCGACCGGCAGGCACTCGTGGGAGAGATGGATCTGGCAGCGGGGCATATGATGGAACTGCTTTCGGACGAGGCACTCTCGCCGGAGACGGCATTTTCCCTCTATGGGAAAATGCTTGATATCTTTATGCCCGGGGCGGAAGCGGCAGATGCCGGAGTGACCGCGGCAGCGGGACAGGAATCTTCCGCAGCAGAGGCAGGCGCCGGAGCAATCGCGGAAGCAGTGGGACAGGAAAATGCAGCCACGGTGGCAGAAGCAGAGACAGGGGTCGGAGTGACCGCGGAACTGACATATGGAAGGACGGCAGAGACTCCGGGGACAGTCGGGGAACTGTTGTCGAAGGAGCAGATCGAGCATCTGGGAAAAATGCTTCGGAACATTCCGGCTCTGATTGGCAACGAGGAGATTTTTGCCGGCGGAGAGCAGGAGGAAGTCTTTGTGGATACGCTCTCGGAAGAAGGTCCGGAGGTGGCGAAACTGATGGCGCAGGAGGAAGCGGCGCAGGAGCAGCCGGTCTTGAATGAAAAATTGACGGCAGAACAGTTTTTGCAGAAGCTCGGCAGAGCGCTCGCACAGAACGGCGGGTTCGGCTTTGCGGGAATGCAGAAGCTTTTTGCCGGAAAGGAATTTCAGACCATTTTCCGCAGTGTGATCGAGAAGCAGTGGCTGCTGCAGCCGGAGGAATTAAAGCAGGAGCACAAGGTGAGCGGGCTGTATGAGCGCTTAGAGCAGCAGCTTTCCCAGATGGAGGAGGCGGTTCGGGCGACCGGAAGCACGCAGAATACGTTCTTGCAGACGGCATCGCAGATTCACGGCAATCTGGAGTTCATGAATCAGATGAACCAGATTTATCACTATGTGCAGCTGCCGTTAAAGATGTCCGGACAAAATGCGAACGGGGAACTCTATGTCTATGCGAACCGGAAGAATCTGCGCGATCCGGATGCGGAACTGACGGCATTTTTACATCTGGACATGGAGCAGCTCGGCTCCACGGACGTCTCTGTGCGTATGCTGAACCGCAGCGTGCGCACCAATTTTTATCTGGAGGATGACGCCTCCTATGATCTGGTGGAAAAGCACCTGGAAGTGCTGAACAAGCGTCTTAAGAGCAAGGGCTACCAGTCTTCCATCACGGTCACGCATGAGAAAAAAGACATCAGTTTCAAGGAGAACATCGTAAAGAAAGGAAAGGCGACGGTGGGAAGCCTGCACCGCTATTCTTTTGATGTAAGAGCATAGGAAAGCAGGATTCTTTGAAGGGAGGATGTGGCGATGGCGGAGAACAAGCATATTGCAGGAAAAGAAAAGACGGCGGTCGCCGTTGCCTACAATCCGGGCGAGGTGGCGCCGAAGATCCTCGCAGTCGGAAAAGGCGAGGTGGCGGAGCGCATCATTGAGACGGCAAAAGAAAACGATGTTCCGTTTTATCAGGATAACAAGCTGGCGGAGACCTTATCCAGACTTCAGATCGGGGATACGATTCCGCCGGAACTCTACGAGGTGGTCGCGGAGATCCTTGTCTTTGTGGACGATATGGACCGCATGAAGGGAAAACTCAAAGAATCCGGCTTACTGTAGGCAGATGACAGATGCCGTGATGGTAACAGAAGGCACGGGAAGAACCCGGACGGCGGAACGTGGTGATGGATCGGGCGAAAGGCAGGGAGAGAGGATACCGGATGAACAGGCGGCAGACGGGAACAGCGTATGAGAGACGGGCGGGGGAGTATCTGAAGGAACAGGGATACGAGCTGATTGGATACAATTTCAGATGCCGGCAGGGAGAGATCGACATCATCGCCCGCGATGGCAGATACCTGGTGTTTGTGGAAGTGAAATACCGCAGAGACGGGCAGACGGGCGATCCGCTGGAGGCGGTGGACCGGGCGAAGCAGCGCCGCATCAGCAGAACGGCGCAATATTACTGCCTGACGCACGGATACGGGGAGACGACGCCCTGCCGCTTTGATGTGGCGGCGGTGCTTGGAACAGACGGGGAAGTGCGGCTTGTGAAACATGCATTTGAATTTCAGGGATGACGGGAGGATGGGACTTGATATCGTTTGTGAGAAAAGCAGCAGAGGATGCGGTTTTGCGTGAGGACTGGCATGAGAACGAGGACGGCAGCAGGCTGCTGCTGTTAAAATACCCTCTTTTAGAGCGCACGGGAATCGTGGAACACTGTTTTACGACGAGGCTCGGAGGCGTCAGTGCGGACATTTTTTCTACGATGAATTTAAGCTTTACCAGAGGCGATGAGGAGGCTGCGGTGCGTGAAAATTACCGCCGGCTGGCGGGGGCACTTGGGGTGGCGGAGGAGCAGTTTGTCTTCTCCGATCAGACCCACACGGTTCACGTGCGCCGCGTCACGGCAGCGGACGCCGGGAAGGGACTGACCAGGGAGCGGGACTACCGGGACGTGGACGGACTGATTACGGATGAGCCGGGACTTGTCCTGTCGACGTTCTACGCGGACTGTGTGCCGCTGTATCTGGTGGATCCCGTTCACCGCGCCATCGGAATGAGCCATTCGGGCTGGAGAGGCACGGCGGCGCGCATGGGAGCGGTCACTCTGTCTGCCATGCAGGAGGCATACGGCACCAGACCAGAGGATGTGGTCTGCGCGGTCGGTCCGTCCATTTGCAAGGACTGCTATGAGGTGAGCGCAGATGTGGCGGATATTTTCGCGGAGGAATTTCCGGGGCATAAGCAGGAGATTCTGGCAGAGAGTGAGAAGAACAGCGTCGGGATGGCTCACGCAGACAAAAAATACCAGCTGGATCTCTGGAAGGCGAACGAGATCATTTTTCAGGAGGCGGGCGTGCGAAAAGAGCATCTGGCAGTGACGGACATCTGTACCTGCTGCAATCCGAAGCTGTTGTTTTCCCACCGCGCAAGTCATGGAAAGCGCGGAAATCTGGGCGGATTTCTGTACCTGAAATAAGGATGTATAAGATCGTCCTCCAGGTATGGTCTGTAGATAGAATCAAATAGAAAGCGGAAAAGGAGAAAAAAGATGAAGACAAAAAAATACGTGGAATATATGGTCGAGGAGACAAAGAAGATTCTGGCAATCGACAGCCCGAGCGGATATACCGCAGATGTGGCGGATTATGTGATGAAAGCGTACCAGAAGCTCGGTTATGAGCCGAAGCTGACCACAAAGGGCGGCGTGCTGGTAGCGCTTGGCGGCAAGGACAAAAAGAATGCCGTGATGCTCGAGGCACACATTGACACGCTCGGCGCCATGGTAGCGGAGATAAAGTCCAACGGCAGACTGCGGGTAACACCGGTCGGCGGAATGAACGCCAACAATGCCGAGGCGGAGAACTGCAGAATCCATACCCGCTTCGGGGAAAAGGTCTACGAGGGAACCTTACAGCTTGCCAATGCATCCATCCATGTCAACGGCGATTACAATGACAAGAAGCGTACATTTGACGAGACGGAGATCGTGCTGGACGAGAAGGTACATTCCAGAGAGGACGTGGAGGCACTCGGCATCATGACGGGAGACATCGTCTGCTTTGATCCGCGCACGACCGTCACAGAGAGCGGCTACATCAAGAGCCGTTTCCTGGACGATAAGTTAAGCGTCGGCATCCTGCTTGGCTATGCGAGATATTTAAAAGAAGAGAATGTCACACCGGAGCGCATGATCTACCAGCACATCACCGTCTTTGAGGAAGTCGGACACGGCGGAGCCGCTTCGATTCCGGAGGGTGTGACTGAGGTTATTTCCGTTGACATGGGCTGCGTTGGAGACGGTCTTGCCTGCGAGGAGACACAGGTGTCCATCTGCGCGAAGGACAGCCACGGACCGTATCACTACGACGTCGTGACGGGACTGATTGCGGCGGCAAAGCGCGAGGAACTTGACTTTGCGGTGGACGTCTACCCGCATTACGGATCGGATGCGGATGTGGCGCTGACGGCGGGCTATGACGTGCGCCACGGACTGATCGGCGCGGGCGTGTACGCGTCGCACGGCTACGAGAGAAGCCATGTGGACGGCGTGAAGAACACCTTCAAACTCCTGTGTGCATATCTGGGCTGATGCCGAAGTTAAATAAAAATTAATAATTTCATAGGATTATCTTTATTGTATGAGGGAACCTTCCATGCTATAGTAGCTGTATTAAGACAAATAGTACAGTTGGTACAGATGGGAGGTTATGATTTGATTCAGTTAAATTACCGGGACTCCAAACCGATTTATGAACAGATCAAGGATGGCTTTCGGAAGCTGATTATCACAAATTCTCTTTCGGCAAACGAGAAGCTGCCGTCTGTCCGCGAACTGGCGTCCGGACTGGCGATCAATCCCAATACGATTCAGAAAGCGTATCGCGATCTGGAGAGCGAGGGATATACATACACGGTTGCCGGGAAGGGAACGTTTGTGGCAGAGCACAGGGAAATCCTGAATACGAGACAGCATGAACTGTTGGAAGAGTTCGATGAAGTGGTTGAGGAGCTCTGTTTCCTGTCAGTGAGCAGGAGCGATCTGATCACACGGATCGAACATGCGGCAGAGGGAGGAGAGAAGGTATGATTCAGGTAAACGGATTAAAAAAGGCATTTGACGGATTTGTGGCGCTAAACGGTGTGGACATGCACGTGGAAAAGGGAGCCATCTACGGTCTGGTCGGACCGAACGGAGCAGGAAAGTCCACACTCATCCGCCACCTGACGGGGGTGTACCGTCCGGATCAGGGAGAGGTGCAGATCGACGGGGAAAATGTATATGAGAATAAGGCGGTCAAATCAAAAATCGCGTACATACCAGACGAACTGTTTTATTTCATGCAGGCAGACACGATGGAGATGAAGCGTTTTTATGAGGGGATCTATCCGTCTTTTGATGGAAAGCTGTTTTACCGGATGCAGGAGTTTTTCCCGAATATTGATGTGAAGCGCAATATCAGACGGCTGTCGAAGGGAATGCAGAAACAGGTGGCATTCTGGCTTGCCATCTGCTGCAAGCCGGATATTCTGATTCTGGACGAACCGGTGGACGGACTCGACCCTGTGATGCGGCGTCAGATCTGGAGCATCATATTGTCGGAGGTCGCAGAGAAAGAGATGACCGTGCTTGTATCGTCCCACAATCTGCGTGAACTTGAGGATGTGTGTGACCATGTCGGTATCATGCATCATGGAAAAATCATGATCGAGCGTTCGCTGAGTGATCTGCAGGGAAGTGTGTCGAAAATCCAGGTGGCGTGTCAGAGCGGAATGCCGAAGCTTCCGGAACATTTTCAGGTGCTTCACATGGCAAATACAGGGCGTGTGTATACCATGATCGTAAAGGGAGATCCAAAGGAAGCAGAGGCGGCACTGTCATATTGCAATCCGACGATTGTGGATGTACTGCCGTTGACACTGGAAGAAATATTTATCTACGAGATGGGAGGGGCAGATTATGAAGTCAAAGACATCCTGTTTTAACCGCACGATATTTAAGAAGAACTTCACGCATTTCTGGCCGCTGTGGCTGCTTTACCAGATATATCTCCTTGTGGTGATTCCCGTATGGGTGTGGCAGAAGGCTGCCAGTCCGTACTACTATTATGGAACGGGGAACGAGGACACAACCTACCGCATGTATCAGCTGGTGGAGCTGGCAGTACACCGGATGATCCCTCCTCTGCCGGTCTTTTTCTTCGCAGTGGCAGCGGCGCTGGCAGTGTTTTCCTATCTGTATTCGGCAAAAAGCGCCAATATGATGCATGCGTTGCCGGTCAACCGGCTGGAACTTTATGTGACGAATTATCTGTCAGGACTCATTTTTCTGATCGTGCCGGAGATCATCACATTCTTTATCACAGTGCTCGTATGCCTGGCAAACCAGTTTACCTGTATACAGTATCTGTTCGCTGCGCTGTTGGCACAGGCTGGTGTGACATTTTTTGCATACTCACTTGCGGTTTTCGTGGCGATGTTCACAGGGCAGGCGTTTGCAATGCCATGCTATTATGTGATCGTCAACTATCTGTATGTGGGATGCATGTTTATTGTTGCAAAGGTAATTGAAACCATCAGCTACGGGATTGAGAATGCATGGAATCCGGGAAAAAGCTGCATTTTATCGCCACTTTATTATCTGAACAATAATCTTCGCAGCAGTCTTATCTACACGGAGAACGGGAATGGAATTACCGGCATTAAGATCACGGGCATGCCGCTCACCGGAATCTATGCGGCGGCAGCAGTTGTGCTTGTCGTGGCGGCTTACCAGTTGTATAAAAGACGGCAGATTGAGACGGCGGGCGACTGGGTCAGCATCGGGATCATCAAGCCGGTATTCCGCTGGGGAGCAGCACTTTGCGGAGGTCTGGTCGTCGGTGTCACGGTCATATCCATGCTCACGGATCTGCCGCAGCTGCGCAAATATCCGTGTCTCCTGCTTTGCAGTGTGGCGATGGGCTTCCTCTTTTTCTTCGGGGCAGAGATGCTGCTGGAAAAGAATTTCAAGGTATTTCGCAGAAAACGCGTGCTGGAGTGGGCGGCGACTGCCGTGATCACAGTGGTGTTTGTATCCCTGTTTGAAATCGATGCATTCGGTCTGGAGCGCTATGTGCCGGAGGTGGCGGATGTGGAGACGGCGTTCGTCTATCTGGATTATCCGGTGCAGGTGAAAGGAGAAGAACTTGCGACACTGACGGAGCTGCAGCGCCAGATTATTGCAAATAAGGATGCCTATCAGGAGGTAGAACGTACCGGTTCGGGATTTTATTATACAACGTTCCTGTATTATATGCAGGATGGTTCCAAGGTGGAGCGGCGGTATGCACTTCCACTGTCTGAGGCGGATGGGGGTGCTGACAGTACACCGGCAGAGCAGATCCTTGCGTGGGAGAGTGAGCCGGAGAATCTGGAGCGTGAGATTTTTGGTATCGGAAATTCAGAGTGCCGGTTTACCTCTGGATATATGGATCTGTATACTTCTACGGGGCTTAACAATACGCACATGTTTTCCGAGAAGGAGATTGAGCAGATCTTAAAGGCCATCCGGGCGGATATCGAGGATGGAAATCTGGCGAAGTATTATCAGTATTGCGAGCAGCCGGAAGACACGTACTACAGCAACATTGAACTGGAATATTATAGTACAGGCAGGTATGTTGACAACTGGATGTATTATTATGACTATTATAACAGTTTAGAGCAGCTGGAAGGAAAAGCCGTGGACGGTCAGGAAACGACGGTGGGCGGCAATCTGTATCTGACGTTCGGACCGGACTGCGTGCATATCGTAGAGACGCTTGAGAAACTTGGCATCACAAATGACGAGTGGAAGCTGATGACGAACCAAGAGATGATGCAGTAGAGATACGGCAGGAAGAGGAACTGCCGCACGATATGCTTCGTGCGGCAGTTCCTCTTGCCTGCCTTTGTTAAACTGCTTTACAAGTCGGGACAGATATTGTAAAATCAAGCGGTCAGGATTATGATAGGGACAGGTGAAGTCTGCCTGTCAGTAAGAAGATGGATGATATTGTTTTTTATAGAAAGGAAAGGTCAGATAGATGAGTAAACCCGTAGTAGCGGTTGTAGGGCGTCCGAATGTTGGAAAATCCACACTGTTCAACGCACTTGCAGGAGAGCGAATTTCAATTGTAAAGGATACGCCGGGAGTGACAAGAGACCGTATCTATGCGGACGTCAACTGGCTGGATTATCATTTTACGATGATCGATACCGGCGGTATTGAGCCGGACAGCAGAGATGTCATTCTCTCGCAGATGAGAGAGCAGGCGGAGATTGCCATTGCGACGGCGGACGTGATTATTTTCCTCACGGATGTCAGACAGGGACTGCAGGATTCGGATTCCAAGGTGGCAGATATGCTCAGACGTTCCGGCAAGCCGGTCGTGCTTGTGGTCAACAAAGTGGACAGCTTTGAGAAGTTCATGCCGGATGTGTATGAGTTCTACAATCTCGGCATCGGCGATCCGTTCCCGATCTCGGCGGCATCCATGCTGGGACTTGGAGATATGCTGGATGAAGTGGTCAAGCACTTCCCGGACTATGCGAAGGACGAGGAGGAGGACGAGCGCCCGAAGGTTGCGATCATCGGTAAGCCGAATGTCGGCAAGTCCTCCCTCATCAACAAGCTGGCACAGGAGGACCGTGTGATTGTCTCCGACATTGCGGGAACCACGCGCGATGCGATTGATACCGACATTACCTACGACGGAAAAGAATATGTCTTTATTGATACCGCAGGTCTTAGACGGAAGAATAAGATTAAGGAAGAGATCGAGCGCTACAGCATCATCCGTGCGGTGACAGCGGTGGAGCGGGCGGATGTCTGCATCATCGTGATCGATGCGACGGAGGGCGTCACGGAGCAGGATGCCAAGATTGCCGGAATCGCACACGAGCGCGGAAAAGGAATTATCATCGCGGTCAACAAGTGGGATGCGATCGAGAAGGATGACAAGACGATCTATCGTCACACGGAGAAGATCCGCCAGATTTTAAGCTTCATGCCGTATGCCGAGATTATTTTTATCTCCGCAAAATCGGGACAGCGTTTAAATAAGATTTTTGAGCTGATTGATGTGGTCATTGCGAACAATAGCATGCGTGTGGCGACCGGTGTCTTAAACGAGATCGTGACAGAGGCAGTTGCCATGCAGCAGCCGCCGTCAGACAAGGGAAAACGTCTGCGCATCTACTACACGACGCAGGTTGCGGTAAAGCCGCCGACCTTCGTGATTTTCGTCAACGATAAGGAATTGATGCATTTTTCCTACACCAGGTATCTGGAGAACCGTATCCGTGAGACGTTCGGTTTCCGCGGAACGGCACTGAAATTCATTATTCGGGAGAGAAAGGAAGAGCAGTGATGATAGGAGCAAGGGTTATTGCATTGGGAATCGGGTATCTGTTTGGACTGTTTCAGACGGGGTATCTCTACGGAAAAAGCCAGGGGATTGATATCCGCAATGAGGGAAGCGGCAACGCGGGGACGACAAATTCCCTGCGCGTGCTTGGAATCAAGGCGGGACTGATCACGTTTGCGGGAGATCTGTGCAAGGCAATTCTGGCGGTTCTTCTGGTGAAGGTTCTGTTCCGGAACGCTTACCCGGATGCAGTCAGGATTCTGGAACTGTATGCCGGCTTCGGAGCTGTGCTCGGACATAATTTTCCGTTTTACCTCAAGTTCAAGGGTGGAAAGGGAATCGCCTGCACGTCGGGCATGATTCTCGCTGTGTGCCCGATGGCGGCACCGGTCTGTCTGGTCTTATTCATCGGTTCCATCGCGATCACAAGATATGTGTCCCTTGGATCGATTCTGGTGGTGACGAGTTATCTGGTGCAGGTATTGATCTTCGGACATATGGGATATCTGCATATCGATGCCGCATATCTCCCGGAGTTCTATGTGGTGAGCGCCTGCTTTACAGTGATGGCGCTGTGGCGTCACAGAAGCAACATCGGACGTCTGCTGCACGGCACGGAGAATAAGTTCACACTCAAGAAGAACAAACAGGAGGGAAAATAAAAGATATGGCAAAAGTAGCGGTAATCGGAGCGGGAAGCTGGGGGACGGCGCTCGCGAAGGTGTTGCACACCAACGGCAATCAGGTGACGGTGTGGTCGATTGTGGAAGCGGAGATTGCGATGCTGCGCGAACGGCATGAGCATGTGGATAAGCTTCCGGGGGTGAAGCTTCCGGAGGATATGGAATTTACCACAGATCTTAAGGCGGCAGTGGAAGACAAGGAATATCTGATTCTGGCGGTACCGTCTGTATTCACCAGAAGCACGGCAAAAAGCATGGCGCCTTTTGTGAAGGCGGGACAGATCATTGTCTGTGTGGCAAAGGGCATTGAGGAAAATACGCTGATGACGCTCTCCGATATTGTAGAAGAGGAAGTACCTGCGGCGGAGGTTGCCGTGATGTGCGGACCGAGCCACGCCGAGGAGGTTGGCGTCGGACTGCCGACGACCGTTGTTGCCGGAGCAAAGAAGCGCAAGGTGGCAGAGGGCGTGCAGGATATTTTCATGAATGAGGTGTTCCGCGTGTACACAAGCCCGGATGTGCTCGGCATGGAACTGGGAGGTTCCCTGAAGAACGTCATTGCACTGGCAGCCGGTATGGCGGACGGACTCGGCTACGGGGACAACACCAAAGCGGCGTTAATCACGCGCGGAATCACGGAAATGTCGCGTCTTGCCATCAAGATGGGGGCAAAGGCGGAGACACTGAGCGGTCTGACCGGAATCGGAGATCTGATCGTGACATGTGAGAGCAGACACAGCAGAAACCGCAAAGCCGGAATGCTGATCGGGCAGGGCTATACCATGCAGCAGGCGATGGATGAGGTCAAGATGGTGGTCGAGGGCGTGTATTCCGCCAAGGCGGCGATCGCGCTTGCAAAAAAATACGGGGTCGATATGCCGATCATCGAGGAAGTCAACCGTGTGCTTTTTGAGGATAAGCCTGCAAAAGAAGCGGTGCGGGAACTGATGATGCGCGACCGGCGTGCAGAGCATAGTGCCCTGGAGTGGGAAGCATAAAAATGCGACATGGCGCCCCGGAGTGGGAAGCATAGAAATGCGACATAGCGCCCCGGAGTGGGAAACATAAAGAAATCGACATAACAGGAGGAACATACATGCCACAGATCAGGATTAAATATTTTACGGATGCGATTGAACGTCTGACCTATATTGACGGAAAGTCGGACTGGATCGATCTTCGGGCGTCGGAGGAAGTGTCACTGAAGGCGGGGGAGTTCTGCCTGATTCCACTCGGCGTTGCCATGGAGCTTCCGGAGGGCTATGAGGCGCATGTGGTACCGAGAAGCTCCACTTTCAAAAATTACGGAATCATCCAGACGAACAGCTGCGGCATTATCGATGGCACCTACTGCGGGGATGACGACATGTGGCGGATGCCGGTCTATGCGGTGCGCGACACGGTGATTCACGTCAATGACCGCATCTGCCAGTTCCGCATTTTTGAAAATCAGCCGAAGATCACGTTTGACGAAGTGGAGAGCCTCGGCAACAAAAACCGCGGCGGATTCGGAAGCACCGGAAAACAGTAATGCGTTCGTCAAAGTGCTTACTTTTTGATGGAAAACCTGTCGGTTTGACGAAAGAATAGAAAAAACAACCAAAACACTGTGACATTCTACAAGAAAAGTAAAAATTCTTTGTGTAGGCGGTCTATGGTATTTTGGCTGTTTTTTTTGTATAGTAAGAGCAGTTAAAAACGAACAAATTTTAGGAGGTATCGTACCAATGGCAAGTTTATCATTGAAAAACGTTTGCAAAGTATATCCGAACGGCTTTGAGGCTGTTAAGGATTTCAACCTTGAAGTAGAGGATCAGGAGTTCATTATCTTCGTAGGACCTTCCGGATGTGGTAAGTCTACTACACTTCGTATGATCGCAGGTCTTGAGGAGATCTCCTCCGGTGAGTTCTACATCGACGGAAAGCTCATGAACGACGTAGAGCCGAAGGATCGTGATATCGCAATGGTATTCCAGAACTACGCTCTGTATCCGCATATGACCGTATTCGACAATATGGCATTCGGTCTTAAGTTAAGAAAAGTTCCGAAGGATGAGATCAAGAGAAAAGTTGAGGAGGCTGCAAAGATCCTTGACCTTGAGAAGTTATTAGACCGTAAGCCGAAGGCTCTCTCCGGTGGACAGAGACAGCGTGTTGCCATGGGACGTGCCATCGTACGTAACCCGAAGGTATTCCTGATGGATGAGCCGCTCTCCAACCTGGATGCAAAGCTTCGTGTACAGATGCGTTCCGAGATCGCTTCCTTACATAACAGATTAAAAGCAACCATCATCTACGTAACACATGATCAGACCGAGGCTATGACACTTGGTACCAGAATCGTTGTATTAAAGGACGGCGTTATCATGCAGGTAGATTCCCCGCAGAAGTTATACAACGAGCCGAATAACTTATTCGTAGCAGGATTCATCGGATCTCCGCAGATGAACTTCCTTGACTGCGTTATCTCCGAAAAAGGCGGCAACACAGTTGCTACAATCGGTAACGAGCATGAAGTTATCGTTCCTGCTGCCAAGGCTAAAGTTCTTAAAGACAAAGGCTACATCGGAAAGAAAGTTGTTCTTGGTATCCGTCCTGAGGATATCCATGATTCTCAGATGTTCCTTGAGACATCTCCAAGCAAACCAATGAACTCCGTAGTTAAAGTTTACGAGCTTCTCGGAGCTGAAGTATTCTTATACTTCGACGTAAACGGAACTCAGGTTACAGCACGAGTTGATCCTCGTACAA
>ERZ773109.36-NODE-36-length-52477-cov-18.052650_pt1 | contig 52477 bp, 41 predicted proteins | sample MGYA00580569_ERZ773109 | MGnify/ENA primary metagenome ERZ773109 (study PRJEB29015, sample SAMEA2737852) | human gut metagenome | biome: human gut; feature: human-associated habitat; material: faeces | place: China | collected 2012 ...
CAGGGATTTTTATATTGTTTTTAGGAGGACATATGACATTTCAGCAGATTGTTTTAGCACTCCAGAAGTTCTGGTCGAAAGAGGGCTGCGTACTTGGCGAAGCTTACGACACGGAAAAGGGTGCAGGCACCATGAATCCTGCCACTTTCCTTCGGGTTATCGGACCGGAACCCTGGAATGTGGCCTATGTAGAACCATCCCGCCGTCCTGATGACGGCCGTTACGGTGAAAACCCGAACCGTCTCTACCAGCACCATCAGTTCCAGGTTATTATGAAGCCGTCTCCCAACAATATTCAGGAAACCTATCTGGAATCTTTGAAGGAACTGGGCATTGACCCTGAAGAACATGATATCCGTTTCGTAGAGGATAACTGGGAGTCTCCGACACTGGGTGCCTGGGGCATCGGCTGGGAAGTATGGCTGGATGGCATGGAAATCACCCAGTTCACCTATTTCCAACAGGTAGGCGGCATTGATGAACATCCGGTGGCTGTGGAAATCACCTACGGCCTGGAACGTATTGCCATGTATATTCAGGAAAAGGACAATGTGTATGATCTGGAATGGACTGACGGCGTGACCTACGGCGATATCTGGCACGAAAATGAATATGAACAGTCCGTATACAGCTATGAGCTGTCGGATCACGACATGCTTTTCAAGCTCTTTGATATGTATGAAGCAGAAGCCAAGAGGGTAGTGAAAGCAGGCATGGTGCTTCCTGCCTATGATTATGTACTGAAATGCTCCCATTCTTTTAATCTTCTGGATGCTGCCGGCGCTATTTCCCTGTCTGAACGGACGGAATACATTGCCCGGGTCAGAAATCTGGCCAGAATGTGCGCCAAGGGCTGGCTGAAGAAAAGAAAGGAACTGGGATTCCCCATGCTGAAAGGAAGTGAAGGAAAATGAGTAAGAATCTTCTTTTGGAAATCGGAACAGAGGAAATGCCTGCCAACATTATGGCTGGCGTAGTGGAACAGCTGAAGGAACTGTCCCGTGCAAAGTTTGAAGAAAATCGCATTTCCTTCCATGAAATCAAAGTTTATGCCACCCCCAGACGGCTGGCAGTGCTGGTGAAGGATGCAGCTGACCGCCAGCCGGATGAAGAAGTCAAGAAGCGTGGCCCTTCCATTAAAGCGGCTTTTGATGCTGATGGAAACCCCACCCGCGCAGCCCAGGGATTTGCCCGGGGCCAGCACATTGACCCGTCTCAGCTGGTGAAGGAAGGGGATTATACCTGGGCCCATGTGGTGAACCAGGGCAAGGCAGTGGAAGATGTACTGCCGGATCTTTTCCTTTCCCTCATTACAGGTCTTAATTTCACCAGAAGCATGCGCTGGGCCGATGAAGAAGCCCATTTCATCCGCCCTGTACGGTGGATCGTAGCACTGGCCGATGACAAGGTGATTCCTGTGGAATTTGCTCATGTGAAGAGCGGCCGCGTAAGCCGGGGCCATCGTTTCCTTTGCAAAGAACCGGTGACCATTGAAAAACCGGAAGATTATAAGGAAACCATGAGAAAGGCCTTCGTTATTGTGGACCAGGATGAAAGACGGGACATGATTAAAAAAGGCCTTCTGGAAACAGCAGAAAAGCTGGGCGGCCATGTATGGCACAATGCAGATCTTCTCGAAGAAATCAACTACCTGGTGGAATACCCCACGCCTCTTTACGGCAGAATTGATGATGAATTCCTGAAGCTGCCGGTACCGGCTGTGGTTACCCCCATGCGTGACCATCAGAGGTACTATCCGGTAAGGAAGGAAGACGGAAGCCTCATGCCCTATTTCCTGACTGTCAGAAACGGCGGCACCAAGGCCCTGGAAAACGTGCAGCATGGCAATGAAAAGGTACTGCGGGCCCGTCTGGATGATGCGAAATTCTTCTTTGAAAACGACCGGAAGAAGACACTGGAAGGTCATCGGGATGACCTGACCCGTATTAACTACCAGGAAGGCCTGGGAGATATGCGGGATAAGGCAGACCGCCTGCAGAAACTCACTGCTTTCATTGGAAAAGACTGGAATTTCAGCGATGAGGAAATGAAGGATGCCGACAGAGCTGCCTTCCTGTCCAAGTCGGATCTGGCCACCGGCATGGTCACTGAATTCACGGAACTCCAGGGGGAAATGGGAAAGGAATATGCCCTGCTGGATGGGGAAAAGCCGGAAGTGGCCCAGGCTATTTTCGAACAGTACATGCCCCGTTTTTCCGGAGATATTCTGCCGAAGGAATCCATCGGTCGTGCCCTTTCTCTGGCTGACAAGCTGGACAACCTTTCTGCTACATTCCTTAGAGGTCTGATTCCTACCGGTTCCCAGGATCCCTTCGCACTCCGCCGCCAGACCATCGGCGCTGTGAATATCCTGACCGATGGAAAGATTCACTGGGATATCCGCCGGGGCATTGCCAAAGCCCTGGAACTGCTTCCCGGTGAACAGGAAGTGAAGGACAAGGTCCTTTCCCAGGTGGAAGATTTCTTCCGTCAGCGTATCCGCGCCATCCTTCTGGACAATGGCATTGCCTACGATATCATCGATGCCGTACTGGCAGGTCCGGTGGATGACATTTATGCCATCTTCTTGAAGGCCCAGGCTATGACGGAAAGCCATCTGAAAGAGGAAGCCGATCTCCGTCAGGCTGTAACCCGTCTGGCCAACATTACCAAAGGTAAAACCGGCGGCAAGGTGGATCCGGCCCTCTTTGAGGAAGATGCGGAAAAGAATCTGGAAGCTGCTCTTGCCAAAGCCATGGCAGCCGTGGAACCGCTGTACAGGGAATACCGCTACGCTGATGCCCTTCCTTATCTGAAAGAACTGACGGCGCCCATTAATGATTACCTGGACAACGTCATGGTGATGGTGAAGGATGAAGCGGTGAAGAACAACCGTATTTCCCAGCTTCTTAAGACTCTCTCCTTCTTCGATGCCTGGGGTGACTTCAGCAAACTGGTGTAATGATTCATGAATGAAAAAATCCTCCAAAGGAAACTTTGGGGGATTTTTAATTGGGCATAAGAATGGAAAAGAGGCAGGGGACTTTTTAAAAGTATATCGAAAAGCACTTGACCGTTTCAAGAATATTCGATATAATATTGACAGAACGAATCGAGAAATATCGTTAAGCAGTTTATCTTATATATTTCCTATATTTCCTATATTTCCAACAAAGGAGAAATGACCATGTTTAAATTACCGGAATTACCATATGCTTACAATGCCCTTGAACCTGTGATGGATGAAGCAACCCTTCATTTCCACCATGACAAACATCATGCCACCTACACGGCCAATCTGAATAAGGCTCTGGAATCTCATCCGGAGCTGGCAGATAAGTCTATCCGCTATCTGATCGCCCATCTTAACCTTCTTCCCGAAGATATCCGGGGCGCTGTCAGAAATAATGGCGGCGGCTATTTCAACCACGCCCTTTTCTGGGATATGATGGCACCGGAGGGCAGTACTTCCTTTGCGGGCCCGGTGGCTGAAAAGATTAAGGAAGACTTCGGTTCCTTTGAAGAATTCAAAAAGAAATTCTCTTCTGCCGCCGTTTCTCAGTTCGGAAGCGGCTGGGCATGGCTGGTTTACAGCGACGGCCATCTGGAAGTCCTTTCCACGGCCAACCAGGACAATCCGTTGACAGAAGGAAAGAAACCGCTGCTGGCGCTGGATGTTTGGGAACACGCCTACTATCTGCAGTACCAGAACCGCAGACCGGATTTTGTGGAAAACTTCTTCCGCATTATCAACTGGGACTATGTCAACAAGCTGTATGAAGATGCAGTAAGTGCAAAGAAGTGCGGTGCTAAATAATTTCATAAAACTATAGTAAAGGGGCTGTGAAAAAATAATGAAAATTTTTTCACAGCCCCTTTTTGTGTTTTATTTTTTGTCAATGACAGTAAGCAGTTTGTTCCATTGTCATCTGGAACCGAGATACTTGTCGGAAGCAGCACAAAGGGTTTTGAGCACTATAGTTACTCTGAACCGAGAAATCTTCCGCTAAAATTGGGCCTCCTCCTGAACTCGGGCCGCCAGGCGGCTTCTTACTCATTGGGCTTAAAGTCCAGTTTTACCGCTTCTTCAGCCAGTTCATTCCTGCTGCTGCTTCCCGGGAACCACTGGATGCGCAGTGGGCGGCGGAAAGTTTTGGCGAAGTCCTTGATCAGGTGCTGCACCGCATGGGCAGGAACGTCGAAGTTATCCCGGCTGGTGTAGATACGAAGGTCCAGGGCTTCCCGGGAGGCGGTGCAGACAAGACGGGTGATGCACTGCTCGTGGCTTTCGTCCAGACCTTCCGCCAGGGAAAGGAAGAGGGCCATCATGCGGACTTCTTTCATCTGCAGATCCGAGAGAATACGGACGTGGCTGTTGGATTTCAGGAATTTGCTGGAATAGCCATGGTGGAAGGCGCAGATAAGGGCGCACATGATCTGCTCTCTATGGGACCAGCCGAAAATGTGGGCGTTAGCGGTGATGTAGGCACTGTGCCTGGCATGGCTGTAGTAATTGACAATGGTGCCGGTGTCATGGAGAAGGCCGGCAGCATAAAGAAGGTTTCTCATGCGATCGTTTAAACGATGCATTTTTTTCCACTGGTCAAACATGGAAAGGGCCATGGCTGTCACGTAGGCTGTGTGGAAATCATATTCCAGGGGAAGGGTATAGAGATAGTTCTTCACGGAGGAAATGAGCATGTTCTGCTTCCAGCTGCCTTCCCTGTCGTAAATGGGATCATAGTAGTGGAAGAAAAGGCCTTCCCGGAGACCGCAGCCGGAAATGGTGAGGTAGGATGATTTCGCTTTTCGCACGATTTCCTGTACCATCAGGGCACCGGCAATAATGATGTCTGCCCGTTCTTCGGACAGTCCGGAAATTTTCTGCCTTTCCTCAAAGGTCTTGCCGCAGATGGATTTCACCAGGGCGAAAAGGTCTTCCACCGGAAGGTTGTAGTTGTGGAGCTTGGGCAGGGGATAGGAGGAGGCCCGCTGGTGTACCTTGGCCAGGTTGCGGACCGTACCGCCTACGCCGATGACTTCCATGGACTCTTTGGGGAACCAGGGAATCTCAGCCAGCTTTTTCTGGATGAAATTTTTGATTTCATTGATCATGTCATAGGGCACGGACCCGGAGGAATGAAACATTTCTGTCAGTGTCACGGCGCCCAGGGGGATACTGATGGAGTGCACCCGTTTCTTGTTTTTGACCAGGGAAATTTCTACGCTGGCGCCGCCCAGATCAAAGAGAAGGAAATCCTTCCGGTCAATGGTGTGGGCCACGCCGGAAAATCCCAGGGCCGCTTCGGCTTTTCCGCTGATAATGGTCATGGGAATGCCGGTGTTGAGGCGGACCCGTTTCAGGAAGGAGGCTCCGTTTACCGCATTTCTGACGGCGGCAGTGGCTACAGCCAGTACTTTTTTTACTTTCTGCACGGCCATGATATGAGCGTACACGGTAAGGCATTGCAGTGCCCGCTGCTGGGCTTCTTCCGTGAGCTGCCGGGAATCGAGGGTCATGCCTTCTGCCAGGCGGATGGATTTCTTTTCCTGATAGACCAGTTTGTAAGAACCGTGGGCTCCAATCTGCATGATGACAAAGCGGATGGAGTTGGAGCCTAAATCAATAATAGCTATACGTTCCATGGTTTCTCCTTTAGAGGCAGTCTGACCGGAAACGGGAGGATGCTGCCTTTGATGATTCTATTTTACAACAGATGGGAGGGAGGCGGTAGAAGAGAGTCATTAGAAATTGGAAATCCCATGACTGCCTCTCCTCTGACAGATATGATCGGTCCTTTCTCTTCTGCCTCCTTTTTCCCTTAAGATATGCTACAATAATGATATAATAAGAAATAATCATCATTCGGAAAGAAAGGTTTCACAGCGTTTTACAGAGGCTTTACTTTCCCAGTGTACAATCATACAGGAATATGGGAATTTCCCATGCATTACTCATAGAAACGGGGGCTCGCTATGTCGGATCAAAAGCCGCTCATTTATGGAATCATTCATATCGGTTCATCCAATGTATCCATGCGCATTGTGCAGTACAACAGCGTAAAGGATATCCGTGTCATTGAATCGGTGCGCAAGGATACTACGTTCGGCGAAGAGGTATTTAACCAGAAGCGCCTTTCTTTCCCCTCCATTAAGAAACTGTGCCGTATGCTGGAGGGATTGAAGCAGCTTCTCATGGACTACCAGGTCAAGGTGTATGCTGTGTATGCCACGGCGGTGCTCAGAGAAGCGGAAAACTGCCGCTCCATTATTGACCTGGTGCGGGTGAATACGGGCTTCAATGTGCAGGTGGTAGATATGCCGCAGGAAATTTATTTCAAGCATTTCGGCCTGCAGTACCAGTTCAAGGAATACAACAAGGCTATCGGCGGACGCATGGGAAACAATTTCCTCTTTGTGGATATCACCTCCGGCTGCATCGGCCTTACCGTGTGGGAGAAGGGAGCTCTGTGCTACCAGCACAATGTGCATATCGGTACCCTGCGCCTGCTGGAAACCTTCAAGCTGAACCAGCGGGATTCCATGGATTTTCCCCAGGCTCTGGGAGAATATATCCATGCCATTATGGAGCCGCTGTGGGTGACGGTTCGGAACTATGATATTGATACGGTCATTCTGTCCGGCCGGGAGGCACGGATCGTAGGCCGCCTCATGGGCTATGAAATTGAAAAGGAAATCACAGAAGTCAGGAAGGACGTGATTATCCGCTTCCACGAGGAGGCAGGCAGTCTTTCCACTTCCATGCTGCGGCAGAAGTACCATATTGAAGAATCTCTGGCATCGGTGGTATCGCCTACCATTCATATCTATAAGGAGATTCTGGACAATGTGCCTGTGAAGAATGTGGTGATGATGGGCATGACTTTCGTAGAGGCGGCAAGCCTTTTCTACGGCGCCCAGAAAACGAAGGATCCCGCCCTTCTGTATATGCGGGCCCAGAATCTGGAACTAACCCGATCTATCGCGGCTTCCTATTATTATGAACCGGACCATGCCAGAGCCATGGAGCGGTACAGCTATCATATTATCCGCGCCTTCGACCGGTACAATGGTCTCAATGAAAGGGATGAATTCCTGCTCCGCATGGCCATTATTCTGTACCAGATCGGGAAATACGTAAACCTTCTGGGCTCCTCCATCCAGGCCTGGAGCATGGTGAAGGGCACCGATATTTTCGGTATTTCCGACAAGGAAAAGGACATTGTGGCCTGCATTGTGTACTATGACCACAAAGGTATGCCCAGCGATGATGATGAGCCTTTCCGCATCCTCTCCGATGAATCGAAGATGACGGCGCTGAAGCTTATCGCCATTTTCCGTCTGGTGCGGGCCATGGATATGTCCAGAAAGCAGAAGCTGAAGGATGTGTCCGCCAGAATCGTGAAGGACTGCCTGCTCATTGAATATGAAAGCGATGAGAATACAGCTCTGGAAACATGGCTCTTTGATAAGGAAAAAGAATTTTTTGAAAATATATTCGGCATGGAAGCCAAACTTGAGCGGAGGTAATTATGGACGTGGACGTAAAGAATCATCGGTATTATCTGAATCGAGAACTGTCCTGGCTCCAGTTCAACAGAAGGGTTCTCCAGGAAGCGGTGGACCCCAACAATCCCCTTCTGGAAAAATTGAAATTTCTGGCTATTACCAGCTCCAATCTGGATGAATTTTTCATGATTCGCGTAGCCGGTCTGAAGCATCAGAAGGAAAACGGCGTGAAGCGGAGAGATATTGCCAACATGACGCCGGAAGAGCAGCTGGAAGCCATCTCAGATACCTGCCAGCGCCTGGTGGCAAGGCAGTACCGGTATCTGAAAATGATACTGAAGGAACTGGAAACAGAGGGCCTGTATTTCATCCGTCCCGAAGATGCATCGCCGCGGCAGATGAAATGGCTGGATGATTATTTTGAAAGAGAAATCTTCCCGGTAGTAACTCCTATGGCGGTGGATTCCTCCCATCCCTTCCCTTTCCTGGCCTCCAAGAGTCTGAACATTGCCCTGCTGCTGGAACGGAATGAGCGGGACATGACTCTGGATGAAGAAAACGATATTGACGTGAAGACGGCCATTGTGCCGGTGCCTTCGGTGCTGCCCCGGATTGTGCGGCTGCCGGACAATCCGGAGAATCCCTCTCGCCATGATTTCATGTTCCTGGAACAGGTGCTGTGCCACTTTGCAGCCCGCCTGTTTATCGGCTTTGACCTGCTGGAAGCCCGCCCTTTCCGTATTACCAGGGATGCAGATCTGAACCTGGATGAGGAAGATGCTCAGGATTTGGTGGTGGAAGTGGAAAAGCAGCTGAAAAAGAGACAGCGCGGCGAAGCGGTGCGACTGGAATATGAACGGGGCACCAGCCGTTTCATGCGCCGATTCATGACCTCGGAAATGAATCTGGGGTCTGAAGATATGTATGAAATCGACGGCCCTCTGGATGTGACCGCTTTCTTTTCCTTCTGCAGTATCAAGGGCTATGATAACCTTCGCTACCCCGAGGCCCATCCTCATCGCCCCTGGTCCATGATTCAGCTCAGTAAGGACGGCAGGAAGAATATTTTTGATATGATCAGGGAAAAGGACCTTCTGGTGCATCTGCCCTATGAGTCCTTCGACGATTCCGTGGTCAACTTCGTGGCTTCCGCTGCCTCGGATCCCAATGTGCTGGCTATTAAGCAGACCCTTTACCGCGTTTCCTCTTCCAGCCCCATTATTCAGGCTCTGGAGAAAGCTGCGCAGAACGGGAAACAGGTGACGGTGCTCATGGAAGTGAAGGCCCGGTTTGATGAAGCCAACAACATCCTCATGGCAAGGCGTCTGGAAAAAGCAGGGGCCCACGTCATTTACGGCCTGGTAGGGCTGAAGACCCATTCCAAGTGTACCCTGGTGATTCGCAGGGAAAAGGATGGCATCCGCCGCTATGTCCATGTGGCTACAGGCAACTATAATGCTTCCACCGCCAAACTGTATACGGACCTCGGCATTTTCACCTGCAACGACCGCTTCGGCAGTGATGCCTCCGCCTTCTTCAACCTTCTTTCCGGCTACTCTGATCCGCCGATTTGGGACTCTTTCATCGTGGCCCCCATTAACCTGCGCCAGCGGTGCATGGAGCTCATTGACCGGGAAATCCATTTTGCCCTGCAGGGAGAACCGGCCCATATGATTGCCAAAATGAACTCCCTTCTGGATAAGGAAATCATAGCCAAACTCTATGAAGCGTCCCGGGCCGGCGTGAAAATCGAACTTATCGTCCGGGGCATCTGCGTCATTATCCCCGGCATTCCGGGAGTGAGTGACAACATTACTGTGAGAAGTCTGGTTGGCCGCTTCCTGGAACACAGCCGCGTCTTCTGTTTTGCCAATGGCGGCAGGGAAGAGCTCTATATCGGCAGTGCCGACTGGATGCCGAGAAATCTAAATGACCGGGTGGAACTGATGATCCCGGTGAAGGATCCTGATATCTGCAGAAGGCTGAAAAACATGATTGATCTGGAACTGGCTGACAACCAGAAAGCCCACATTATGCAGTCCGATGGCAGCTGGCGAAAATTCATTGCTCCGGAAAACAAGGTGGCCGCCCAGGCTAGGTTCCAGAAGCTGGCGGAACAGAGGGACCGGGAGGACGAAATGACCCTGGCCCAGAAAATGGAACCTTATGTGCCGGTATTCGGTAAACATGAATAAAGAGGAAAAAGCCCCGAAATTTGGGGCTTTTTTTCATAGAATGATAGATTAATCAGAATGATTTGCAATAGAAAAAAGAAAGAGCATGAAAGAAATGAAGTCCTTCGCTTTTCCACTTTTGCCTTGAAATATTAATGATTTTGGGAGAATCTTATAAAAAACAGGGATTTTTATGCTATGGAGTCCCACTAAAGGAAAATATATAAGCGAACGCAGGTTTCATAAAGCCTTTGACATGGGACAAAAAAGGGCCACCCCCAAGAAATAGAGCGTGTTCCTAATAGTTTACAATCAGAGGCCCGGGAAACGTTCAGATAGGGTGGAAATTCGAAAAGAACGGCCTATTCCGAACTCATCATATACTAATTTATCTCTAATGTCAATTACTGGGGGACAAAATTGACAATCAGCCATATTGGAAATATGCGATAAAAACAGGATAAAATAGATATTTTATGACTGCAGATATGGTTTTATTGCACGAAATAAATAGGATGAATAAATGGAGAATGCACGATAAATACTGAATAAAATCTGACTTTATAATATGTAAACTCAATGAAATTTGACAAAAAGTCTACCTATGGTAGAATGACAGCCATAGGAGAGAAACATATGAAACATTCAACCTTTGAAAAAGCAGCAAAAGCAGCACTGTGCTCCCTTCTTCTTCTGTCCATGGCAGCCCAGACGGACCTTACCATGGCTTTCGGCTTCGGTACGGCCGATGAAGATAAAGTGGTCACAGTGTATGATGGCAAAACCAAAAAGGTGGTTACCACCAGGTCAAACAGCTTCAAAAAAGTGCTGAGCGAATCAGAAGTCACTCTGAATGCCTATGACAAATTCTGGACCAGCAGCAGCGATGTGAAAAATGGCGCTGTGGTGGTAGTGGAAAGAGCGGTGCCGGTCACCATTGTATCCGATGGCAGAGCCAAAACCGTGTATACTACTCAGCAGACCGTGCAGGGCGTGGTGAACGAAGCTGGATTTGACTGGAAGAAAATGATGCCCATCGAAGATGGTATGATGAAGGTCACCCAGGGCATGCAGATCCATGTGGTACCCTATACTTCCCGGGTGGTGAACCGGACGGAATCCATTCCTGTTCATTATCAGAAGTGGTATGATGCCAGCCTGCAGCCGGGACAGCTGGAAGTGGTGCAGGAAGGCACCCCGGGCCGCAGGGAAGTGGAAATGGAAGAATACGTTTCTGACGGTAAGGTCATCAAGGCAGAAGCAGGAGACGTAAAAGTGGTTGCCCACGGCACTCCGGGCATTGCCAAGAGCGGCGATGTAGAAGGCACCCAGGGCTATGTACGCAGCATGAGTGCCAGCGCCTATCATCCTACTGACGGCGACGGCTTCGGTATCACCGCCACCGGCACCAGGGCAGGTCATGGTACGGTAGCTGTAGATCCCAGAGTCATTCCCCTGGGCTCCACTGTTTATATTCCAAACTACGGCGAAGCAGTGGCAGCCGATACAGGGGGAGCTATTATCGGCGGCCGTATTGACCTCTGCATGGAAACCTTCGAAGAATGCTACAATTTTGGAAGACAGAATGTGGAAGTTTTTGTGAATTATTAATTATTAATAGAGACAGATGAAACCGCAGAACCTGGTGCTCTGCGGTTTTTGCTTTTGGGGCGGGGCAGGTGCTGTCAGGCTTCCCTTACGGTATGCCTCTCGATAAACCTCGTATAATCTCTGATTCCCATATGATATAATACAAGCCAGGAGGATTTTATGACGACCTTACTGATTGCTATTTTCGTAACTGTTTTCGACCAACTGGTGAAATGGATTGTAGTCAGCCACATGGAGCTGGGTGAAACGATTCCGCTCATACGGAATGTATTTCATTTGACCTATATCCTGAATCCCGGCGCTGCCTTCGGCCTTTTGCCCCATCAGGACTGGTTTTTCCTGGCCATTGTGGCCGTTCTTTTCGCTGCTTTTTTCGTGATGAGGAAAAGAATACCGGAAAAGCCTTTCTATTTCCCGGCGGCGGTGGGGATGCTTCTGGGCGGCGCTTTAGGAAACGGTATTGACCGCGTCCGTCTGGGGGCGGTGGTAGATTTTTTTGATTTCCGCATCTGGCCTATTTTTAACGTGGCCGATATTTTCATCTGCCTTGGCGTAGGCCTCATTGCTTTTTACTTTTGGAGACACAGCGAATGAACCAGATTACCTGTCATATTACGGAAAAAGAAGAGGGAACCCGGCTGGATAAAGTTTTGCAGGATGCTTCGGGACTGACCCGGTCAGAGGTGCAGAACCAGATGAAGGAGGGAAGGGCCCTTCTTTCCTCTGGCAAAATGCTGCGGCCCAATTACCATGTGAAAGCGGGAGATGAGATTTCCTTTTCCTGGGAAGAAAAGAAGGAGCTCACGCTGGTGCCCCAGAACCTGCCCCTTCAAATTCTCTATGAGGATGAGGATATGATTGTGATTAATAAGGCCCGGGGCATGGTGGTGCATCCGGGGTTTGGAAATCCTGACGGCACGCTGGCCAATGGGCTCCTTTATCACTGCGGGCCTTCCCTCCTTACTGCCTGCGAGGATCCCATCCGGCCGGGGATTGTGCACCGGCTGGACAAGGACACGTCCGGTGTTATGGTGGCGGCTAAATCGGCAAGGGCATTTCCTGTACTGAAAGAAGAAATCAGGGCCCATGAAGCCCAGCGTCATTATCTGGCTCTGGTTCACGGGCAGATGGAAGGAAACACAGGGGTCATCCGCCTGCCTCTGGGACGGAGCGTGAAGGATCGTATGAAATGGGACGTGCAGCCTAAAACCGGAAAGCCCGCAGTCACTCATTACAGAGTGGAGGAGTTTATGCCGGGCTATTCGTTCCTGGAACTGAAGCTGGAAACAGGACGTACCCACCAGATTCGCGTGCACATGGCCTACATCGGCCATCCTGTGGTGAATGATCCTCTCTATGGGTGGAAGAAAGATCATTTTCCTATCGAAGGACAGGCTCTTCATTCCTGGACACTGGACCTCACGCATCCGGTCACCGGAAAGCCCATGCATTTTGAGGCACCGGTGCCGGAAGATTTGAAGCGATGCCTTTCTATGGCCAGAAAAGGGGAAGTATAATGGAATACAGAAAAACTCATGTGCCGGGCTTTACTATCGGTACGGCGGAAGACAGGGAAGGCCTCACCGGCGTGACGGTCATTCTGGCGCCTAAAGATGGCGCTTCGGCGGGCGTCGATGTGAGAGGCTGCGCACCGGGCACCAGGGAAACTGATTTATTGAGTCCGGAAAAGACGGTGCAGAAAATCCATGCTGTCGTTCTTTCCGGCGGTTCTGCCTTCGGATTAGAGGCAGACAGCGGCGTTATGAATTACCTGGCAAAGCAGGGCACGGGATTTCCGGTAGGTGATATTACAGTGCCCATTGTCTGTGGCGCCGTACTTTTTGATTTGTCCATAGGCAGCAGCCATGCCCATCCGGATATACAAATGGGCTATCTGGCAGCTTCCAGAGCCTCTGATACATTTCCTGTGGGCTGCTATGGCGCCGGTACCGGTGCGTCCGTAGGAAAGCTTAGGGGATTTGCCCATGCCATGAAAAGCGGCGCCGGTTATGCGGAATTCGGACTTCCCGGCGGTCTCTATGTAGGCGCCTACATGGCAGTTAATGCCTGCGGCGAAATCTATGAAGGAGATCACATTCTGGCCGGTGCACTGTCCGATGATGACAGCCATTTTATTTCTTCCCATGAACTGATGATGAAAGGCTTTCAAAGGCACATGGGCACTAATACATCCATCGGCTGTGTGATGACCAATGCCAGGCTTACCAAGGCGGAATGCAAAGCAGTATCCGGCATGGCTCATGATGGCTATGCCAGAGCCATCCGTCCGGTCCATACCACTATGGACGGAGATACGGTATTCACTATGGCCTCCGGCGAAGTGGAAGCGCCGGTGGACACGGTGGGCTATCTGGCAGAAGAAGCAATCCGCCTGGCCATTCTGGATGCCGTAAGGAGTGCGGAATCCATGGGCGGAAGGCCGGCTTTTTCGGACATGGTAAGGAAGTTATCAGAAAAGTAAAGCCCTTTCTGATGAAAGAACCCTTTGAATCATTAAAAAATCCCTTTTTTCCCATCGAAAAAAGGGATTTTTTGATGGAAAAAGGGGAGGAAATGATATTAAAATATAGGACACTTGCAGAAAATCATAGGCGCTTTTCTTGAGAAATCTCAGGAGCGCCCACGGCATCCAAATCTTCAACAAGGCAGATCCGGCGAAGGGATTCCTGCTTTTTCAAATAACCTGTCATTTCCGGAACATGCCGGATAGAAAGAAGTCAAATGAAAAACGAATATGCAGCAGTGAAAGACACTGCTTCTGATACAGAAAACAGCTGTCCTTGCAAGGACGGCAAGGAAAACCGTATTTCAGGACTTGATGGCCTTCGAACCCTGGCTATCACGGGGGTTACCCTGTTTCATATGTTTCCCCATACAATCCGGGGCGGCTGGCTGGGAGTATCCCTCTTTTTCGTACTGACCGGCTGTCTTCTGGCCTATACGAGCGAAAAGAGCAGAATCAGCCATTCCTTTTCCCTCCGGTCTTATATATGGAAAAGAATTAAACGGATATACCCCTCTCTTCTGATTATGATTTTACTGACGGTAGGGATATATTCCATCCTGGCGCCGGATGTGATTAAAGCCATCCGGATGGAAGTGGCATCGGTGGTGCTGGGATACAATAACTGGTGGCAGATTAGCGAAAATGCTGATTATTTTACCAGAATGGCCAATCAGTCTCCTTTTACCCATCTCTGGTTTTTGGGAATCGAACTGCAGTACTACCTGCTGTGGCCTCTTCTTTTTGGTCTCTATATAGTCGTTTCCAGGGTGCTGAGTCCCCGGGCTGGCACATTTCTCTTTCTGGCAGGTGGTGTGGCAGCTATGGGAATCATGCCTTTTGATTTTGGAGAAGGCATGAATATGACAAGGCTTTATTATGGCACAGATACCCGAATTTATGCCCTTCTTCTTGGTGGGGCTCTGGGATTTTACCTGGCCCGTCGTACTTCGTCCAAAGAAATGGGAACTTTCCGGAAAAGCGGAGCCTCTTTGTTATACTTCCTCGCTCTCCTTTTCACAGGCGCTGGTTATGTGCTGCTGGATGGACAGTTTCCCCAAGTCTATCAGTGGGCCATGGGGGCTTATACCCTGGTATTTCTGCTGCTTCTCCTCTGGACAGCGGACAGCAGGCTTCCTTTTGGACAGCTCATGGATAATCCTCTTTTCCGCTGGATTGGCAAATACAGCTATGGCATTTTCCTGTGGCAGTACCCGGTTATTTTTCTTTTCCGCTATATGAAATGGGAAGGAACCATGCCTTATGCCATGGAAGCGCTGGAGCTTCTGCTCATCCTTCTTCTCTCGGTGTGGACGGAGCTTCTTTCAGGGCTTCTTTCCGTCCTTTCCCGGCTCTTTCTTCACCCGAGAAAAATGGCGATTCAGGCGGCAGCCATCCTTCTGATTTCCCTGCCCGCCTTTCCCTTCATGGCCTACGGGTGCCGGGGCATCTGGAATTCCGCCGACAGCCGGGCTGCGGATATGGCTGAAATGAAGGAACAGTTTGCAGAAAATGAAAAGATGCTGGAAGCCCAGCAGACTGAAGCTGTTCCCATTCCTGAGGAGAAGAGGGCTGAGAGCCGGCCTGCTCTGGATCATGTGGCCTGCATCGGGGATTCCGTCATGCTTGGCTCTGCCATGGCACTTAGAGATGTGCTCCCGGACTGCTACATTGATGCCAAGGTATCCCGTTATGTGGGTGCCGGTCTTGACGTGGCCCGTCAGATGAACCAGATGGGAGTCCTCGGAAATACGGTGGTGGTTTCTCTTGGTACCAATGGTCCTCTGGATGGTCAGTACGAAGAGGAAACCCGGGGCCTTTTGGACTATCTGGGCCCTGACCGCCATATTTTCTGGGTCACCGTCCACTGTCCCGCCACCAGCTGGCAGGACAGCAACAATGCCTATTTGAGACAGATAGCCCGGGCATATCCTAATGTCACACTGGTAGACTGGCAGGGGGAAGTGACAAAGCATCCTGAATGGCTGGGAGGGGACAATATCCATCCCAATAACGAAGGTACCGCAGCCTATGCAGCCCTGATCCATGATGCTATAGTATCAAAGATGTAGGGAACCGCCTTTCTCATTTCTGTGGGGAAAAGGACAGAGTTTCCTGCGAGCCGAAAGCAGCTCCCCTGTGGGGCTGCTTTTTTGTTTCACAGGCGGGAAAGGAGAGGCAAAAAAATTTCTGTCTGGCGTGGGGAAGATGGTATCCTTATAAACAGGAAACTGGTGGCGAAAGTTTTCATAATTCTTTTTGAAACAGATGGGTGAACAGAATGGGCCAGGACTCTCTCTATTTTACCTTGCCATGATCATTCTCATTTGCTAAAATAAAAGCTACGGGTTTTACTTATATTTGACAATGATATCCGTGTATATATAGTTTTCAGGTCGTTTGCAGCAGGAGGAACAATGGCAGATTTAACAGCCCTGATTCTGGCTGCCGGACAGGGGACTCGCATGAAGTCCGCTTTACCGAAGGTTCTGCACCGCGTGTGCGGTGTGCCTATGGTGGAGCAGGTAATCCGGGTGGTACGGCAGGCCGGTTTTGCAAAGTGTGTGGTAATTACAGGATTTAAGGAAGAGCTGGTGAGGAAGGATCTTTCAGGACAGCATGTGGATTTTGTCCACCAGGCAGAGCAGCTTGGCACAGGCCATGCGGTGATGCAGGGGGCTCCTCTCCTGACGGACCGGGAGGGTTATGTGCTTGTCATCTGCGGCGATACCCCTCTTCTTCGGAGTGAAACGATTGCATCCCTGGCAGAGACCTGCCGGAAGGAAAATGCATCTGCTGCCGTACTGACAGCCATTCTGACTGATCCTTTCGGCTATGGCCGTGTTCTTCGGGATGAGAAAGGCCAGATGACTTCCATTGTGGAGCAGAAGGACGGCACGCCAGAGCAGCTGGCAGTCCATGAAATCAATACTGGCACCTATGTATTCAAGGCAGGCCCTTTGCTGAATGCTTTGAAGAAAATCGATAACAAAAATGCTCAGGGCGAATATTACCTGACTGATGTGTTTGAAATTATGATTCGTGAAGGGCAGAAGGTCATTCCTGTGGCAGCAGAGGATGCTGACGAAACCATGGGTGTCAATTCCAGAGTTCAGCTGGCAGCTGCAGACCGGGTGCTCCGTCTTAGAAAGGCAGAAGAGCTGATGGCCCGGGGAGTCAGCATTATCAATCCGGAAAACACCTACGTGGAACAGGATGTGGAAGTGGGACAGGATACCATTTTGTATCCCGGAACCATTCTCCAGGGAAAGACAGTGATTGGTAAAGACTGCATTATCGGCCCTGATACCCAGCTCACCGATGTGACTGTGGGGGAAGGCACCCATCTCAACCGGGTCTATGCCCATGAATGCACCATTGGGAATTTTGATGAAATCGGACCTTTCGTCCATCTTCGCCCGAATACGGTGCTCCATGACCATATTAAAATCGGTAATTTCGTAGAAGTAAAGAATTCCACCGTAGATGACGGCACTAAGCTGCCTCACCTCATTTACTGCGGTGATTCGGATTTAGGCAGGAATGTGAATTTCGGCTGCGGTACTGTTACCGTCAATTTCGATGGAAAGACAAAGCACCGCTGCCGGGTGGACGACCATGCCTTTATCGGCTGCAATACGAACCTGGTAGCACCGGTACATATCGGTGAAAGGGCCTTCACTGCCGCTGGTTCCACCATTACTAAAGATGTGCCGGCCAAGGCGCTGTCCGTGGCAAGGGCCCGTCAGACGAATATTGAAGATTGGGTGAAGGAAGACACCTATAAGGATTGATTTCCTTTTATAAAATCTTATTTTTCACTGTTATTTTACCGGTAAACTGGTATATAATAAAAGCATAGGATAGTGGATGATGGGATTCTATCCACAGACCATGGAAAAACTTTTTACACTTTCACATTGAAAGGAAAGGGAGAGGCAGCAAAATGGACATGGAAGACACTTCTAAACTGAAGATTTTTACAGGCACCGCACACCCGGCACTGGCAAAGGAAATTTCTGACTACATCGGAGTGCCGCTGGGAAAGGCTATCTGCGGACGTTTCAATAATGGTGAAATTCAGGTCATGATTAATGAAAGTGTCCGCGGCAAGGACTGCTTCATCATTCAGCCTACCGGAGCACCGGTTAATGATAACCTCATGGAAATGCTTATCATGGTAGATGCCCTGAAGAGAGCTTCTGCCCGTCACATTACGGTGGTGGTGCCTTACTATGGCTATGCCCGTCAGGATAGGAAAACAAGGGGCCGTGAACCAATCAGTGCCAAGCTGGTGGCAGACCTCATGTCCACTGCCGGTGTGACCAGAGTGGTGACCATGGACCTCCATGCAGGCCAGATTCAGGGCTTCTTCGACGTACCGGTAGATCACCTCATGTCTGCATCCCTTCTGGCAGACTATGTGAAATCCAAAAACCTGGATAACCTGACTATCGTTTCCCCGGACCTGGGCGGTGTAACCCGTGCCCGTGAACTGGCTGACAGAGTAGGTGCACCGATTGCCATCATTGAAAAGCGCCGTCCGGAACCGGGTGTTGCCAAAGTTATGAACATCATCGGTGATGTGAAAGACAGAAACTGCTTCGTTGTGGATGATATCGTAGATACTGCCGGCTCCCTTTGCGAAGGTGCCAAAGCGCTTGCTGAATATGGTGCCAGAGATGTGTATGCTGCCGTATGCCATCCTGTACTTACTGACCCGGCTACAGAGAGAATCAGAAATTCCAACATTAAGGAACTGATTGTGACTAATTCCCTTCCTATCCCGAAAGAAAAAATCCAGGACAAACTCACCGTTCTTTCCATCGCTCCGCTCCTGGGCGAAGCCATCCTCCGTATTTTCCACGATGCTTCCGTAAGCCAGCTCTTCGATAAATAATGAAAATTATTGCAGGACTTGGAAATCCGGGGAAAGAGTATGAGCATACCCGCCACAACATGGGCTTCGATGTAATCGACGAACTGGCCCGTCGCTGGCATGTGACTCTCTGGAAGGAGGACATGAAGGCGGAAATCGGTCAGACCCTGGTAAACGGGGAAAAGGTGCTCCTGGTAAAGCCCCTGACCTATATGAATAACAGCGGCGAAGCGGTAGGGGCCATTGCCCGCTACTACAAGGTGGATTTGGATGATATTTATATTATCTGCGATGATCTGGACCTGCCGCCGGGAAAGACAAGAATCCGTAAAAAAGGAGCTTCCGGCGGACACAACGGGATTAAATCCCTCATCGCCCATCTGGGAAGTGAAAATTTCAACCGTTTCCGCATCGGTGTAGGCCATCCTCAAGACGGTCATACAGTGGTGGAGCATGTGTTAAGCCGTCCCTACGGAGAAGATATCCAGAAAATTGAAGACGCAAAGATTCATACAGCAGACTCCATTGAATCCGCCCTGAAGGACGGAGTGGACCATGCCATGAATGTGTTCAATCCCAAAAGAAAAGGATAATAGACAGAGGCAGTTTCTCCGGAAACTGCCTCTTTTATGGAAGGAGAAAGAATGAAAGGAACCCTCATCGTACTGGAAGGAATTGATGGCAGTGGTAAAGAAACCCAGTCTGCCCTTCTGGAGAAGAAACTGAGGCAGGAAAAAAGGGAAGTCATGCATGTATCCTTTCCTGACTATGACAGCCCCTCGTCATCTCTGGTGAAAATGTATCTGAAAGGAGACTTTGGCAGGGACCCTTCTGATGTCAATCCATATGCAGCCTCCCTTTTTTATGCGGTAGACCGCTTCGCTTCCTATCGCATGAAATGGAAGAGCTTCTACGAAAAGGGCGGCATCATCATTGCCGATCGCTACACTACCAGCAACATGGTGCACCAGATGACCAAGTATGAAGATGCAGAGAAAAGGGAAGAATTCCTCTCCTGGCTGGAAAAAACTGAATATGAGGAACTGGAGCTGCCAAGGCCCGATCTGGTCATTCTTCTTGATATTCCTCTTTCGGTGTCCGAAGGCCTGGTTAAAAAAAGAGCCCTTCAGGGAGGATCCATGGATATCCACGAGCAGCATCTGGACTATCTGAAGAAATGCTGCGGCGCTTACCAGGAGCTGGTTGACCGGTATGGCTGGAAACGGATTTCCTGTACAAGAGATGGAAAACTCCGAAGCATCGAGGCTATTGGTATAGACGTGGCGCAGGCAGCAGCGGCAGTGATGAAGTAGCCATAAGCAGAAGGCGGGCGGGATTTTTAAAGAAGCAGTCTCTTATGCTTTGACATATAGGGCGGGCTTATGCCTGGAAGACTTACCCTGTCGCGGCTCTGCCCTCTTGCCTTTCCTGTTCAATCTGTTATAATAATAGAGAATTTTGAATCTCTTCAGGGCGGGGTGCAAGTCCCCACCGGTGGTAAAGCCCACGAACCTCATCGTAGAGGTAGGTCTGGTGAAATTCCAGAGCCGACGGTATAGTCCGGATGAAAGAAGAGTGGACCTGGCATGATGAATCCACCTCCCTGGAAGAAAGGAAGGTGGATTTTTTTGCGTATCGATGAAGATAGAAAATTTATGGCTCGGGCGCTGGAACTGGCAGTACGGGGAATGGGCCATGCAAGACCAAACCCCATGGTAGGGGCGGTGATTGTCAAAGATGGCCGGATTATCGGCGAAGGCTGGCATGAAAAATTCGGCGGGCCCCATGCGGAGGTGAATGCCTTTGCTCACTGTACGGAAGACCCTTCGGGGGCTACCCTTTATGTGACACTGGAGCCTTGCAGCCATTATGGAAAGACTCCGCCCTGTGCAGATCTCATCATTGAAAAGGATATTGACCGGGTAGTCACGGCCATGGTGGACCCGAACCCCCTGGTTTCAGGAAAAGGCATCCGCCGCCTTCGGGATGCAGGCATTTTTGTAACTGTCGGCGTTATGGAGAAGGAAGCGCGGAAGCTGAATGAAGTATTTCTGAAATACGTGACAGAGCATAAGCCTTTTGTCTTGTATAAAGCGGCCATGTCCCTGGATGGAAAAACAGCCTGCCACACCGGCGACTCCAAATGGATTTCCTCAGAGGATTCCCGGGAAGAGGTCCATGTGCTCCGGGGCTGCTATAAAGGAATCATGGTGGGAGCTGGTACGGTGATGGCCGACAATCCCCTTCTGACTGCCCGTACGGAAGGACTGGATGATCCGGTACGGATTATTGTGGATGGAAATCTGTCGGTGCCCCTGAAAGCCAGGGTGTTCCAGGAAGGCGGGGATGTGATTGTCCTTACCACCACCTCTTCTGATGAAAAGAAGCGGGAGGAACTCACGAAACTGGGCGTGGACATTATCATGACCGACGGCGATCAAAAGGGAAAGGTAGATCTGTCTTCTGCCATGACCGGTCTGGCCCTGAAGGGAATTGACGGCATCCTGCTGGAAGGCGGTGCTTCCCTGGCAGCTTCTGCCTTTGAAGCAGGCATTGTGGATAAGGTGCGCATTTATGAAGCGCCTAAAATCATCGGCGGCGTTGGGGCACCGGGCCTCATTGGCGGTATCGGCGCCTCTTCCATGGCTGAGGCGGTGAAGCTCAGAGATATGTCCACTGAAACCTGCGGGGGAGACCTTGTAATCGAAGCCTATGTGGATAAAGGAAAGAAAGAGGCCGCCGATGAGTGGATTGACCGTCTGGAGGAAGAAGTAAAGGAAGGACCGGAAGCGCCAAAAACAGAAGAGTCTTCCGGAAATGAAACATAATATGTTTACAGGAATCGTAGAAGAAATCGGCCGCATCCATCATATTTCCAAAGCCGGCAGGGCTGAGAAACTGGTGATTTCCTGCCACAGGGTGTTGGAAGGGACAAAAATCGGCGACAGCATTGCCGTGAATGGGACTTGTCTTACGGTGACTGCCATGGACAGCAGGTCCTTTACTGCTGATGTGACGCCGGAAACTATGCGGCGCACTGCTTTTTCCCTTTTCCGCCCCGATACACCGGTGAATCTGGAAAGAGCTCTTCGCCTTTCGGACCGTCTGGGCGGTCATATCATGATGGGCCATGTGGATGGAACGGGCCGCATCCTTTCTATGGAAAAGGATGATAATGCAGTCAATATTTCGATTTCCATCGACCGGAAATGGATGCGCTATATCATAGAAAAAGGATCCGTTGCGGTGGACGGCATCAGCCTCACTGTGGCAGAAAGGACAGATCAGTCCTTTTCCATTGCCCTTATTCCCCATACGGGCAGTGAGACGGCCCTCCTTTGGAAGCACCCGGGGGACCTGGTGAATATTGAATGTGACTACTTGGGAAAATACGTAGAGCAGCTCTTGAAAGAAGGCCCGAAAGAAGGTCTCACCATGGGTATGCTGGAAACTTTGGGGCATGGAGGACATTATGGATTATAAATTTGACAGTATTGAAGAAATTATTGAAGAAATCAGGAAAGGGCATATCGTCATTATGCAGGATGCCGAATCACGGGAGAATGAGGGGGATTACATCTGCGCCGCTGAATTTGCTACGCCGGAAAATGTGAACCGCATGGCATCAGAGGCCAAGGGCGTCATCTGTATGCCCATGTCCGAAGAAATGGCAGATGCTCTCTATCTGGGGCCCATGATTCGTCATAATACGGATAACCATCACACCGCTTTCCTGGAATCCATAGACTACAAAGATTCCGGCACCGGCGTATCGGCTGCTGCCCGTTCCATGACAGCCCTGGAAGCGGTGAAGGACGGCGCAAAACCGGGAGATTTCAGAAGACCTGGCCATCTTTTCCCGCTGAAAGCAAAGAAATGGGGCGTTCTGGAACGTCAGGGCCATACGGAAGCCACCGTAGACCTGGCCCGTCTGGCAGGTCTTAAGCCTGCCGGCCTTTGCTGCGAAATCATGAATCCCGATGGTACCATGGCCAGAAGGGATGATCTTTTCAAGCTGGCCAGAGAAAAGGGCATGAAAATCGGCAATATCCAGGAACTGATTGAATACAGAAAGAAACATGAAAAACTGGTAGAAGAAGTGGCAGCTGCCAAACTTCCTACCAAGTATGGCAATTTTGAAATTCACGGGTTTGTGAATCTTCTGAATGATGAACACCATGTGGCTCTGACCATGGGGGATGTTTCCGATGGCACACCGGTTCTCTGCCGTATTCATTCCGAGTGCCTGACTGGTGACTGCTTCGGGTCTCTCCGCTGCGACTGCGGCCAGCAGCTCTCTGCTGCCATGAAGCAGATTGCCAAAGAAGGAAGAGGCGTTCTGGTTTATCTCCGTCAGGAGGGACGCGGCATTGGTCTCATTAATAAGATCAGAGCCTATGCACTCCAGGATCAGGGGTATGATACGGTGGAAGCCAATTTGAAACTTGGCTTTGCGGCCGATCTTCGAGAATATATGACGGGGGCCCAGATTTTAAAGAGCCTGGGAGTTTCTAAAATCCGTCTCCTCACCAATAATCCCCAGAAATTGGATGAAGTAAAGGACTATGGTATTACCATTACCGAAAGAGTGCCCATTGAAATCGCTCCTACCAGGGAAGATGAATTCTATCTTAAAACCAAGCAGGAAAAAATGGGTCATATGTTGAAGCTGGACAAAGATATTGAAGAACCAAAGGCATAAGAAACGAATTGATTTATATCGTTTCATCCGTGCTTTCATAGCTGAATCAAGAGATAAAGGAGTAGAAAATGAATATTATTTCCGGACTTTTTAATGAGAATCAGATTCGTGTAGGCATCGTGGCTTCCCGTTTCAATGAAGTCATCGTTTCCAAACTCATTGACGGTGCAGTGGACGGCCTTTCCCGTCATGGGGTGGATATGGACAAGGTGGACCTGGCCTGGGTGCCCGGTGCCTTTGAGATTCCTCTGGCTGCAAAAAAAATGGCCGAAAGCGGACGGTATGATGCAGTCATCTGTCTGGGCGCCGTAATTCGCGGGGAAACGGACCACTATGAACATGTGGCCACCGAAGTAACCAAAGGCGTGGCCATGGCTTCCCTTTCCAGTGGTGTGCCTGTGCTCTACGGTGTGCTTACTACCGATACCATTGAGCAGGCAATCAACCGGGCCGGTCTGAAGTCCGGCAACAAGGGCTTTGAATGTGCCATGGATGCTCTGGAAATGGCAAGCCTCTTCAAGAAGCTGGATCAATAAGATTTCTAAGAAAAGTCATCGGATGCACCGATGGCTTTTTAAAATGAAATTTCTCCTCCGGGAAATATGATATAATAATATGATATTTCATGGAAAAGGAATAAAAGCTAGATTTCACCGCGTATTATAGGGATTTTATAAACCCATAAAATTGAAATACCCCACCAAATACCCCAATTAGAATGAAAGTAAGAGATGGGACTTTTTATATATTGAACGCCCTTCGGCGAATGTTGGGGCAGGAATTAATACCAGGCAGCACACAAAAAAGGTTATCCGAGGATGGATAGCCTTTTTTTAGTTTGCACTTTCAGCGCCAGCATTCACGAGGATTGATTATAAGACGCTTCTGCAGGGGCGGTAATATAATTTATCGTTTTATATATTGGGCGGCCCTAGAAAGCCAAATAAGCCCATATTCCTTGTGAATATGTTTCTAAAGAATGTCGCTAATATGTGCAAGACTGCTAATAGCCGCTATTTCATCTTCATTACACACATCGGGGGGATATGTCCCAACTGGTTGCACCGCTTTAGAATCAATCTTTATTGCGTCTTGAGGAATGTCCTGGAGAATCATATGAATAAACTTTTCCTTTGTGTTGTCGTCCAAATTGCTTTTCATAAGTTCCCCAATATCCTTAAAACAGTTGAGAATAGTATCAGCCTGTTTCAATGTATAAACACCGCCCTCCAGAGTGAAAGGCCTAGGCAAAAGGCGGATATATAGCGGACTAGGAACCGGGGCCTCCACATAGTCCCCCATTTCATTAGTTTCATAATAATTAAAATATCTCTTTTCTTCCTCGGTTAATGCCAGGCGTTCCGGATCGGAGGAAATTTTGATAAAGAACATCGGGAGGACCTTTTCAAGGATTCGCGCTAAATCCGCAAGGGTATATTCTTTTTCTGATTCCGATTTGTAATTTTCACCGGTTAAAAGCCAGTCGAGTGATTTTCCGGTTAGCTGGGAAATTATCGCAAAATGGGAAATATTGATTTGCTTAAAATTGCTATTCCATATTTTATTGAAAGCTGATTGAGATATTATTTCATCCGGATCATTCGCTGCGGCTAAAAATTCCGTTTGTGTTTTGAATTTACTGTTTACGGCCTCTTGCACCCTCCCGGCTATGGCTTTAGTATCAATCGAATTATTCATTTTCTTTTTACCGCCTTTATAGAAAAATGTGAAAGATAAAATTCTAAACTCGATGAAAGATTACATAAATATAGCAACTAGAATAATCACGGCTTAATTTGAATAATTAAATCGAAAATCATACCATAATTATAGCACATGCAAAGATATTAACAACTCCCACGGGAACAGATGGGACGATTTAAGCGAAAAGAGGTAAAAAGAAAATGAGTGAAAAAAGGCTTTTAAACAAATCTGAATTTTGTAAGTATATTGGAATGGGCCACACCAAAGCGGAAGCCTGGGCGAAAGAGATCGGGGCCGTTAAGCATATCGGGCGCCGCGTACTTTATGACCGTGTGATTATTGACAAGGCTATTGATAAAATCGGCCAGGCCAGCAAGGAATAGAAAGAAGGCGGACCAAATGGCCGGTAATTATTTGATTAGTGAATTAAAAAATGCGCGGCGCTGGGTGTGCTGGAAGGCAAAAGCGCTGCCGGGTGGAAAATCCACTAAAATTCCTTATTCACCTACACCTAAAGGCGGTAAAGCCAGTACAACCAATAGCGGTACATGGGGAACATATGAAGAAGCGCAGAAAACAATGGCCGCCGATAATTATAGCGGTGTTGGCTACGTGCTAGGAAAAGAAGAGGCGTATATCTGTATTGATTTAGACCACTGCCTTGATAGGGATAGTCACAAAATTTCAGATGAAAAGGCAAAAGCCATTGTGAATATCATCAAGGAAAGCGGCGGAACCTATACAGAAATCAGCCCCTCCGGAGATGGGATTCATATATGGGGAAAGGCTAGACTGCCGGAGAATGAAAAAGGCATTGAAAAAGGCATTCACGCCTCCTTTATTGAAATGTACCGGCAGGGCCGCTATATAACCGTAACAGGAAACGCCCTAAACAATGAGCCTGTCAAAGATATTCAAAAAGCCGTTGACCGGATTTTACAAAAATATAACCTTGTAAAACAGGAAGCCCCAGCGCCAGCTACAGTATTAAAGGAAGCACTGCCGGAGACAGATGAAGAAGTAATTAACCGGATTCGGAAAAGCAAGGATGGACCGGCTTTTAGTGCCTTGTATGATAAGGGCGATTGTTCCCCATATGGTGATGACCAAAGCCGGGCGGACCAGGCATTAATGAATAAATTTGCCTTTTGGACCAATGGCAGCGCGGAACAGATGGAAAGGCTTTTTCTTTCCTCTAAACTCGCGGAAACATTGGACCGCAAGAAAGGGCATAGCAAAGATTATTTAGAGCGGACCATTTCGGAGGCGCTTCAATGGCTAAAAGAACATGGCGGCGGCTACGATCCGGAGGCATACGCCGCCCAAAAGAGGGCGGAGGAACTGAAACAGGCCTTTCAAGATGATTATTTGGGTAAAGATGATACCCAGGCCCCATTGGGGATGGATACCGATCCCACCGGCGGCGATTCCGGGGCCTTCGATAAATTGCTTACCTACCTTGCTAAACATTTAACCGATTCAGATAACGCCGCCAGACTTGTGAAGCAATTTGGGCATAAATTTATTTATTGCGGCTTTTTGGGTAAATGGTTAAAGTATACCGGCCGAAAATGGGCCGCCGTTGATTCGGTTGAGGTCCAGGAGGCCGCCGGAAAAACGGCCCGGATATATGCCTATCATTTTGCCAGGCTGATGGCGGAAGAAATACGAAAAGGCCTATTTTCAGAAAATGATCAGAAACAATGTGAAAAGGTACTAAAGGCGCTAAATAATGCGCAAAATGATAGACCAATTAGCAGCGCCGTAAAAATAGCAAGGGGAAAGCATTTTATTTACCCGGAAAAATTCGATAATGAGCCGTTTCTCTTAAATTGTGATAATGGCGTTCTCAATTTAAAGACCATGGAAATGATACCCCACGAATCGGCCCAAAGGTTCATGAAATGCGCCGCCGCTGCCTATACAGGGCAGGAACATTCCACGCTATGGCGTGACACTGTGCAAAGACTTCTGCCGGATCCGGAGACAAGGCGATATGTACAAAAAATGGCCGGGTATTTTCTTACCGGATCCGTGAAAGAGGAAAAATTATTTTTCCTTTATGGTGCCAGCGGAACCGGCAAAAGTACATTCATAGAACAGTTAGGAAAGGTGCTGGGGGATTACGTGATTCATTTACCGCCGGAGGTATTCCTTACAAGTAAATACGGCCAGGACGGAAACGCCCCGACGCCTTACAAAGCCATGATGACAGGTGCCAGGCTATCTATTTCCAATGAAAGCGAAATAGGCCGGACCTTTAAGGATTCAGATATAAAATCCTTGACCGGCGGCGATAAAATCACGGGTAGATTATTACATTCCAACCCTATAGCCTTTTCCCCTACTCATAAAATTGTATTCGTGTCTAATTATCGGCCGCATATTAGGGATATTTCAAAAGCCGGAGGAATGTATCGGCGGCTTGTGATTATTCCTTTTAAAGCCAGCTTTCGGCCGGATCCGGATTTAAAAGACCAGTTAGCTAGGCCGGAAAACTTAGCAGATACCCTCTTATGGATGGTAGAAGGCTATCAGCTATGGGCAGCGGAAGGGCTGGGGACAGTAGACCAGGCGCCGCCGGAAATCAAAAAAGAATTGTCACAATACTATGAGGACAACGATACACTAGGGAATTTTATAGAGGAACGCTGCCTCCTGGGGCCGGAGTATTCCGATGGCATAACCAATTTATACAAGGCCTATAGAGATTTCCTGCAGAATCAATACGGCCAATATATTTCATCATCTAAAAGAACTTTTGTAGAGTTGCTACTAAATGAGTACCCACAATTGAAAAGGGGCAAAAGCGGAAGCACTCGCAAGATAAAGGGTATTGTACTTACGGAAAATAAGGATAGACCGGAAAACTTTAGCGCCCCATATAGTGATAACCTTTTGGAATAGAAGGGACTGAAGGGACTGAAAAAACGTTTTTCCAGTTAAATCCTATAGAGCAGTGTTCCTATAGAGATTAATTGGAAAAAGCGTTATTGCGTCCCATGCGTCCCAATTGTGATTATCTAAAGAAAGAAGGATAAAAAATGTCATATCCGGTTGTAGGCCGTAAAATGGCTATGCGTCTTGTAAAAGGTATGGGAAGGATTAAGATAGGCAGGTGCCGATTCTATTCGTATTCTGTAGAAGAATCAAAAGATTTAACCGCCAAAGAAAAGAAAGCCAGGAGAGCGAAGCAGAAGGCCGCAAAGAAAAGCCGGAAGATTAACCGGAAGAAATGACTTTTCTCCCCTTGTGAATACGCCACCGGCGGCCATATCTCCCTAAATTTTGAACCGGTATACCAGGCAATAGGAACCGCCGCTTGATATGCCGGTTTAAAATTACCATTCTTACGCCAAACAAATAGCACCAGGGGGGCGGTGTAAAAAGTATTCCGGATGGAAGCACGCACCGCGCCCCGGCCTTTACTTTCGGCGGAAATCCCAAAATGAAAAAAATATTGTAACCCTGTAAAACTTGAAAAATTAAACGGTGTTTTTAAGACTTCCCCGATAATTTGGCGTTATTGGAAGTAAAAGCAAGATACATAAAATATTGACAAGTTAGTAAATAAGTAGTAATCTATGATTAATGTATACCGTTTATTATAACCGTGAAAGGAGAATGAGCATGGAAGAAGAACCAAAGCAGAAGAAGAAAGTAGGGCGGCCAGCGCTGCCACCGGAGGAGCGTCTAAGAAACGCCGGTATAAGGTTGAGCGAGGAAGATTTAGCGGCGCTTGATTCATATTGCAGCCGGAAAGGGTGGACGCATACGCAAGCTATTAGAAAGTTTATTGAGCTAGTCAAGATTGATTGAACCGGAAAGGATGGCGGCTATTATGGTAAGAGATATGGAAAAGGCGATTAAGTTGGTACATGATGGGACAGAATCCGCGATTCCAGCGGCGTATCAGCTTAGTGGCGAGGAAGTAAAGGATTTAATGAAATGCGCTGAAACTAATACCTTCGAGGCTATTTCAAGGGCCTTTTGGTATGGTTATGTATTGGGCCATAGGGCAACGGAAAAAGGCCGGTATACTGAATTGGAAAGGAAGTAATTATAATGGCTAGGGAACAGTTACCTGCAGGAGCAAGGAAGCGGCCCGGCGGAGGCTATGAATGGCGTTTTACCGTTCCGGATGTACCGGGGCGGCGCTTCTCCGTTGGCGCCCCTACAATTAAAGAATTGAAAGAGAGACAGGCTGAAAAGGCAAAGGAAATCAAAGCCGGGATTTATAAGACCAGCAAAGCTGTAACAGTTTGTGAATATTTCAACGAGTGGATAGATCGAAAAAGAGGGACAGTAAAGCCAATAACAATTTTTACCTATACGAAGATTTTTAATTTACACATTAAACCGGCTATTGGATCCGTGAAAGTAAAGCAGTTAGAACGCCGCCAAGTGCTGGCGCTTCAAACCGGTATGAAAAAAGAAGGCCGGATTTATTTAGCCAATTATTGTATGACACTTTTAAAATCCCTTTTGAAATCAGCAGTGAAAGACAGTATAGTAATTAGAAACGTGGCCGAAGCCATTTCCCGACTTTCCACCAAAGAACAGAAACCGGCAAGGGAAACGATACACAGGGAATTATCCAAAGAGGAGTTAAAAATATTTTTTAAATATTCGGGAATATCTTCTTATAACGCCGCTTTCCATTTTATGCTTTATACCGGTGTAAGAGCCGGGGAATGCGCGGCACTGGAATGGCAGGATATAGACTGGAAAAATAAACTGATTCATATCCGCCGGACCATGACCAGGGGCGAGGATGGTAAGATCATACTGGGGAAATCAACGAAAACCCGGACCAGCAAAAGAGACTTCCCAATGAACACTAAAATTTATCAGATTATTCGTGAGCAGTACACACTTTATACCGGAACACATGGAAATATGATAAATATTAACGATCCTGTTTTTCCGGCGGCCAGGGGTGGTTATGCCAATAGCAAGATATATTGCGGAAGCATAAAAAGCATTGTACGCAAGATACAAAAATGTGAACCGGATAAAGCAATAAAATTATTTAGCGTTCACGCGTTCCGGGACACCTTCGCAAGTAGGGCTATAAGGGCCGGTGTGATCCCTAACACGTTGAAGGAAATTTTAGGCCATTCAAGCCTTGCTATGACAATGGACTTATACGCCCATGTAAGCAGCGAGGACAAACAAAAAGCAATGGACGTATTGGAAGCAGTAGAAATCTAAAACGCTGGAAGCCGCAGACGGGTTAAAATTATCACAAAAGAGGAGCGCCGCCGGAAAGGGGGCATTCCTTTTTTATTTTATACTTTTACACCTTGTAAATGGCCATAAAGTTAGTATTTATCGGGTGATTGACATTATAAAATACCCCACTAAATACCCCAATTGGAACCCCCACCGGTGCATTTTGCTCCTGTTTCATTATGGCGCTTAATGGTTGAGTATGGGGCCGATATACTATAAATAATTCGATTGTATCTAGCTTTTTTAACACCGTGGGGGACCGTCAAGCAATGGACGGGAAAACTATGATATAATAATACGATAACGGTTATAAACTCATGCATTCATTACAGGAGGAAAGTCGTGGAAGAAAAGCGGCTCACAGATGAAAAATACTACTATACCATTACCTATGGCTGTCAGATGAACGAAAATGATACAGAACGTATCAATGGACAGCTGGAGGATCTGGGATACAAGCCGGCAGAAAACATGGAGGATGCAGATATTGTGATTATGAATACCTGCTCCGTCCGGCAGAACGCAGAAGAAAAGGTGTATGGTAAAATCGGGGAAATTAAGAAACTGAAAGACAAAAATCCCCGTATGCTTCTTGGCATTGCAGGCTGCATGGCCCAGGAAAATAAGGGAAAACTGATTGAACGGATGCCTATCATCGATTTCGTCATCGGACCTTACCACATTCATGACCTGAAGGATATTATTTCCAGAGAAAATGCCCGGGGCGGTCATATCGTAAAGACAGAGCGTAATCCCCATAGCGTGAGGGATTACAGCGAACTCCGCTCCGTGCGGAAATCCCGGGTTTTTGCATGGATTCCCATTATGCAGGGCTGTAACAAGTTCTGCACCTACTGCATCGTCCCCTACGTGCGGGGACGGGAGATCAGCCGTACCATCGATGATATCTGCCGGGAAATCAAAGGACTGGCAGAAACGGGATACAAGGAAATTACCCTTCTGGGGCAGAACGTGAATTCCTATGGTCTTGATTTCAGGAACGGCACTAACTTCGGTGACCTGATTCGGGCTATTGACAAAATCGACGACATCGAAAGAGTGCGCTACATGACTTCCCACCCCAGGGATATGACCTTTGATATGATCGATGCTATGGCAGCTTCTCCCAAGGTGGTACGGCACATGCACCTTCCGGTGCAGCATGGCTCCAATGAAATGCTGAAACAGATGAACCGGGGCTATACGATCGAACATTTCAAAGAGCTGGTGAATTATGTGCGGCAGAAAATGCCTGATGTGGCTCTTACCACGGATCTCATTACCGGCTTCCCCGGTGAAACGGAAGAAATGCATCAGAAAACCATAAAGCTTCTGAAGGAAGTGCGCTTTGACTCTGCCTACACCTTCATCTATTCCCCAAGAACCGGCACACCGGCGGCGCGGATGGAAAACCAGATTGATGATGAAACCAAGCATCGCCGACTCCAGGAGCTCATGGATACCCAGAATGAAATTTCTCTGGAACTGAACAGGGAAATGGAAGGGAAAAACTATGAGATTATTATCGAGGGCCCTTCCAAACAGGATGTAAACCACTGGTTTGGCAGAACTTCCACCAATAAAATGATTCTCTTCCCCTATGAAGAGGGCATCCAGGTAGGAGATACCAGAATGGCCAAAGTGGACACTGCCCAGACCTGGGTGCTGAAGGGGGAGCTTCTCTGACCTCAAAGGACAAAGGCCTCTGTCAAGCTTAGAAACCCTTACACCTAAGGATGCCGGATATTTTAATATATAATCCTTCCATACAAAGAAACCAAAAGAACGGGGTGATGACATGGCAAAAACGCCTTTAATGGAACAATACAGAAAGGTGAAGGACCAGTATAGGGACTGCCTTCTTTTTTACCGCCTGGGCGATTTCTATGAACTTTTTTATGACGATGCAGTGACTGCATCCCATGAGCTGGAGCTCACGCTGACCGGGAAGAACGCAGGCGCCGAAGGACGGGTGCCTATGTGCGGCGTTCCTTTTCATGCGGCGGAAATCTACATTTACCGGCTGATCCAGAAGGGGTACAAAGTGGCCATCTGTGAGCAGCTGGAAGACCCGAAGAAGGCCAAAGGCCTGGTCAAACGGGATGTAATCCGGGTCATTACTCCGGGGACCATTCTTTTTGAAAATTCCATTGCCGACAAATCCAACAATTATCTGATTTACATTATGGAAACGGATAAGGAACTGGACGCAGTGCTTTCCGACGTGTCTACCGGTGAATGCTGGTGGGGCGTATGGGATAAGAAGAAGGAGAGGGACGATTTCTTCGACATGCTTTCGGTATACTCTCCGGCCGAGGCGGTATGCAGTGTATCCGATGACTTTTACAGTAAACTGACGGGTTTTGCATCTGCCAGACTGGGGGCCTGCCTTATGTCCCGGGCCGAAGGGGAAGAGGAAGGAAATCTTCCTGAAGCTTGCGCTTCCATCGACAATGAGAATGTGAAGACAGTGTTCCGCCGCCTTTCTGCCTATATCCGGGATGTGATGAAATCGGAGGTTTCCGTATTTCGTTCAGTCCTTCCCATTCGGGAGGATCACACCCTGACCCTTTCGGAGGAATGCCTTCGGAATCTGGAGATTACCAGAAATATGAGGGATGGCGGCAGGAAAGGCACCCTTCTTGAACTTTTGGATTATACCCACACAGCCATGGGGGCCAGGCTTCTGAAGCGGTGGTTGGAACGGCCGTTGACCGATGTGAACCGCATTATCCTGCGGCAGGACGGCATAGAGGAGCTTACGAATCACATGACGGAACTCACGAACCTTGAGGACATGCTTTCCCAGGTTTTTGATTTCGAGCGTATTCTTTCCCGCATCGAAGCCAATTCCACCTCTCCCAAAGATTTACTGGCCCTGAAAGCAAGCCTTCGCATGATTCCGGAAATCAAAAAACTTCTGTCCGGCGCAGGCTCCGTGATTCTGAAGAAGATCAATGCCCAGATCGGAATTCATGGTCCGGTATTTGATCTGCTTGACCGTTCTATGAATGAAAATGGCACTGGCAATGTGAGGGACGGAAAGTACATTAAGGAAGGCTTTTCTGCAGAACTGGATGAAGTGAGGTCTCTTTCTGAAAACAGTCAGCAGTATATTGCGGATCTGGAGGAAAGAGAGAAGACAAAGACCGGCATCAAACTGAAAATCGGTTTTAATAATGTATTCGGCTACTATTTTGAAATTTCCAATGCCAATAAGATTCCTATTCCGCCCTACTACATGAGAAAGCAGACTCTGGTCAATGCAGAGCGTTACATTACACCGGAATTAAAGGAATTTGAGGCCAAAGCGCTGACGGCTAAAGAAAAGACAGAAGAGCTGGAGCTTAAGATCTATCAGGCTGTGAAAGCAGAAATCCGGCCGGAAATTCCGGATATGCAGAAAACGGCGAGGGCCCTGGCAGCCTTGGACTGCATTGCCAGTCTTGCCAGAGCGGCGCTGAAGGACCGCTATACCAGGCCCCGGATTACAAATAGCCGGGAGGGCCGGATTTCCATCCAAGATGGCCGCCATCCCATGGTAGAGCATGCCTTGAAACGAGAAATGTTCGTGCCCAACGATACGGAGCTCAACCATAATGACCAGGAAATCCTTGTCATTACTGGACCCAACATGGCAGGCAAGTCCACCTATATGCGTCAGGTGGCGGTACTGACCATTATGGCCCAGACAGGGTCCTTCATTCCTGCGAAAAGCGCTTCCTTCTCGCCGGTGGACCGCATTTTCACCAGGGTAGGAGCCACCGATGATATTTCTACAGGTCAGAGTACCTTCATGGTAGAAATGCAGGAGGTATCTCATATCCTTCGTCATGCTACCAGAAACAGCCTCATTCTTCTGGACGAAATCGGCCGGGGCACCAGCACCTATGACGGTATGAGCATTGCCCGGGCGGTGGTGGAGTACATTGACAGGAAAATTCATGGCTTTACCCTTTTTGCCACCCATTATCACGAGCTGTCGGTCATGGCTGATGAAAGCAGTCATATTAAAAACTATACTGTATCTGTCAAGGAAAGGGGAAAGGAAATCACCTTCCTCCGCCGCATCATCCCCGGCTGTGCTGACAGAAGCTACGGCATCCATGTGGCTCGCCTGGCGGGACTGCCGGAATCCCTTCTGAAGCGGGCTGATGAAATTCTTCAGGGACTGGAGGAAGAGGGAAACAACCCGGCTCCTGTGAAATCGGCGCCTGAAAAACAGGCATCCCCGGGACTCGATCTTTTTACATCTCCTATTATTGATGAACTGGCCCATATGGACGTTATGAGCAAGACGCCCATTGAGGCTATGGAAATTCTCTTCCGCTTAAGCAAGGAAGCCAAGGAGGGCAGATAATGGCAGTTATTCATATTCTGGATGAAGTCACCGCCAACCAGATAGCCGCCGGTGAGGTGGTGGAGCGTCCGGTGAATGCAGTGAAGGAGCTGGTGGAAAATGCAGTGGACGCCGGTGCCTCTTCCATTGAGGTGGAAATCGCGGACGGCGGCATGACTTATATCCGTGTCACCGACGACGGCTGCGGCATGACGGAAGAGGATGCCAAACTTTCTGTTATCCGCCATGCTACCAGCAAGATTTCTTCTGTAGATAACATTTACCACATTGCTTCCCTGGGTTTTCGCGGTGAAGCACTGCCCAGCATTGCTTCCGTTTCCAGAGCCACTATTACCACAAGGCGGAGCGAGGATAATGAGGGAACAGTATTGGAAATGACCGGCGGTGAAATCACCGGAGTCAGGCCTGCCGGCGCTCCTGCCGGCACCACCGTGGAAGTGAGGGATCTCTTCTACAATGTGCCGGCCCGAAAAAAATTTTTGAAATCAGAACGCACCGAATCTTCCCGCATCAACAGCATGGTGGGAAAACTGGCTCTGGCCAATCCGGATATTGCCTTTCGGCTTATTAATAACGGAAGGACCGTCATTGAAACGCCGGGCAACGGAAGACTGATGGATGTGGTTTCCGCTTTATACGGCACAAAGACGGCCGGCGAAATGCTTCCAGTGGAAGAAGAAGGGGAACATATTGCCTTGGAAGGGCTGATTTCCAAGCCTTCTCTTCTGAAGAGCAGCCGCCAATACCAGACCATCATCATTAACCGGAGGGTGGTGGATAGTGCAGTGGTATCCAAGGCTGTGGACAATGCTTATCATTCCCTGCTGCCGAAGAACGGATATCCGCTCATGGTTCTTTCGTTCCAGGTGCCGCCGGAAAGCATTGATGTGAACGTTCATCCCCAGAAAAGGGAAATTAAATTCTCTGATGAGCAGTCTGTATTCCGCCTGGTGTACCATGGCGTACTGGGCACTCTGACGTCCCAGTCCACCGCCGATACCATTGCCAGAGAAATGATTCATGACCCCGGTCATGAAGTGGTGAAAGAACATGATTTCAACCCCGGTTCTATCAGAGTGGAAGACAAACCTCTCGGCAAACCGGACATCGGACTTTCCGAGGAAACCAGGCCGAAAAGCTCCTGGGGAGAACCATCTCCTTCTTATGAAGAAAGCCGGGGGCAAGGGGCTGATCATTTCGGAGAAAGAAGAGCTCCTTCCTTTGCGCCGGACACAGAAGAGAAGGACCTTTTCACAAACCGCTCTGTTTTTGACGAATATCGAAAAGAAGAGCCGAAGCGGGAACATCTAGAGACGGATCCCCTTTTTGAAGAAGAAAAGCAGGAAGATCCGGTTATCCCTTTAGGACAGGTATCGGACTGTTTCATTCTCTGTCAGCATGGGAAAGATCTTCTCATTATCGATCAGCATGCTGCCCATGAAAGGGTGCGTTACGACCATCTGGCGGAAAGAGCGGAAGGTATACCGGTGCAGGAAATCCTCATACCCTATCTCATCCATGTGGACAGCGGAGACGTCAATCTCCTGGAGGACCATCGGGCGGATATAGAGAAACTGGGGATTACCTTTGAACAGGCAGGCCCTGACGTGATTCGCATTACCGGATCTCCTGAAGATCTTTCCGCTGCTGAAATGGAACGGGTTATGGGGGATATTGTAAAGGCATACCATGAAAAGGATGTGCCTTCGCCGGAAACCATGCGTCACCGCATGATGGCCTATGCCGCCTGCCGGGGTGCTATCAAGAGGGGGGACCCTTTGAATATCCGGCAGATGAAAGAACTGATTCGCGATCTCTTTCATACATCCCGCCCCTTCGTATGTCCCCATGGACGGCCTACCATTGTAAAATTCACGCCTGTTGAATTGGGAAGGCTTTTCAAACGGCCATGAACACAGGAGTGACCACTATTAGAAACTACAGCCGTCCAGTGCGGGATGAGGCAAAGGAAAGAGCCAGGGCCCTAGCCCTGCCTTATATTCCCCGGAAGGGGACCCTTGAAGAGATGGCAGCGATGAACCACATGGATGGCTTTCTCATCTATGGGAAAAAGCAGCCTTCCTTCTGGACAGGTGGGGAAGAATACCGTTTCCATCTGGGCACGGCCGTACTTCGTACAGCTCAGATGGAAAGAGGAAACAGCGACCGTCTCTGTCGTCTCCTTCCTCCAGAAAGACCTCTCTCCGTACTGGATGCCACCTTTGGCCAGGGTGGTGATTCCACTGTCATGAGCTGGTTTCTGGGGAAGGAAGGAAATGTGACCAGCCTGGAAAAAAGCACCGTCCTCTATGAAATCGGCCGGGTCGGGCTTTCGTCCTTTGATGGCGGAAATGAAAGAATAACGAAGGCCCTTCGGCATATCCATCTGCTTCATGAGGATTTTCGCACCTTCCTTCAAAAGGCTGCCCCTAAAAGCTTTGATGTGATTTATTTCGATACCATGTTCCGCGCTCCGGTGAAAAGGGACGTCAACCGGATGGAAGGTTTCCGGCGGGCTGCTTCCTATGATCTTCTGGATGAGGAAATCCTGACTTTGGCTTTGCATATTGCCAGAAAAAGAATTATAGTTAAAGAAAGGCCCTTTTCTCTCTTATTTCAGAACAGCCTCTTTTCTTCCATCTATTCCCATCAGGGACAATCCACGGCGTACGGGGTGATTGATGTATGAAAAAAGAAAGACTTATCACCATCCTGGGTCCCACGGCCTCAGGAAAAACGGACCTGGCAGTGCATTTGGCAGAGGCTTTAGGTTCTTCTATTATTTCCGGTGATGCCTTCCAGATTTATAAGCATATGGACATCGGCACAGCCAAAGTGACAAAGGAAGAAGCCCGGGGTATCCGTCATTTCCTGGTGGACGAGCTGGAGCCGTCAGAGCCTTACTCAGCCGCTGATTTCCAGGAGAAGGCCAGGAAAATCATTCATGAGGAAAATGAAGCAGGACGGATTCCCATCCTCTGCGGCGGCACCGGCCTCTATATTCAGGGGCTCCTTGAGGGGTATACCTTTCTACCCCGAGGGGAAGGGCGGAAAAAGTTTGAAAGGATACTGGAGGAGAAAGGAAAGGAAGCTCTGGAAAATCTGCTTCGTGAAAAGGGAGAAAAAGATATTCCTCCCGATGCGCAGCGCATGATACGGAAGCTGGAGCTTCTGGAGGCAGGAGAGGGAGAAAAGGAGCCTTTGAAATCCGATTCTCTCCTGTATGACGGTCCGGTTATAGGAATTGCTATGGACAGAGCCGTTTTATATGATAGAATAAATAAGCGAGTCCACCGCATGATAGAAGCAGGACTCCCGGAGGAAGTGAAGAAGCTCCTTGCCTCCGGACTTTCTGAAAAAGCCCAGTCGCTGAAAGGAATCGGCTATAAAGAAATGATTCCTGTGGTGAAGGGGGAGCTTTCTCTTGAGGAAGGGGAAGCGCTGATTCAGAAAAATACCCGGCACTTTGCCAAAAGACAGCTGACCTGGTATAGACGAATGCCATATATTCACTGGGTGGAACGCGGCCCATCAGAGGAAGACATATGGTACAGGGAAATCAAGGCCTATGTCATTTCATATTTCGGAGGAGAAACAAGATGGAAGGAAAAATGAATCTGCAGGACACATTTCTGAACGAAGCCAGAAAGGAAAATGTTCCGGTCAGTATATTCCTGATGAACGGCGTACAGCTGAAGGGGAAGGTCAAATCCTTCGACAGCTTCACTGTGCTTCTGGTGAGCGAAAACCGTTCCCAGCTCATTTATAAACATGCTATATCTACTATACAAAGGATCTGAGAATAACAAATGAATAAAAAACTTGAACAGGTACAGAAAGAGGCGCTTGCTCTTTGTGCGCCTGTTTTTCATGAAATGGAAGAGATTTCTCTCTATAACACAGAAAAAGTTTTAAGTGCCTTCAGGAAACACCACCTGTCTGCCTACCATTTTGCTCCTTCCAACGGCTACGGCTACGGGGATCCGGGAAGGGAAAAGCTGGAAGAAATCTGGTGCGATATATTCCATGCGGAAAGCGCCCTGGTCAGACCTCATTTCGTGTCAGGCACCCACGCCCTGGCTACGGTACTCCTGGCCCTTCTGGAACCGGGAGATACCATGGTTTCCGCAGTAGGTGCGCCCTATGACACCATGGAAAGCGTTATCGGTATTACGGGCAACGCACCGGGCAATCTGATTTCCAAAGGCGTCCACTATAAAGAAGTTCCTTTAAAGGGAAATACCTATGACCTCCAAGCTATTTCGGATGCGGTGGATGAAAATACAAAACTGGTGGAAATCCAGCGTTCTCGGGGATATATGCTGCGGGACTCTCTATTTCCCAGTGATATGAAAAAAATCATTGATACAGTGAAGGCTAAAAATCCGGATACCATCTGCTTTGTGGATAACTGCTACGGAGAATTTACAAATAAACAGGAACCTATCGAACTGGGTGCTGATATTACAGCCGGTTCCCTCATTAAAAACGCCGGCGGCGGTCTGGCTCCTACCGGTGCCTATATCTGCGGCAGAAAAGACCTGGTGGAACGCTGCTCCTATGTATGGACTGCACCAGGCCTTGGTGGAGAAATGGGTTCCTATGCCGCTTCCTACCGTCCTTTCTTCGAAGGACTCTTCCTGGCACCCCATATGACAAGACAGGCTATGATGAGCGCTGAATTCTGTGCGGCTGTCTTCAAGCTCATTGGCTTCAAAACAAGCCCTGAACCGGGACATCTTAGAACAGACCTCATTACCACGGTGACACTGGATTCTGAAGAAAACATGTGCCGCTTCGCCGAAGCCATTCAGAACTGGTCTCCCGTAGATTCGGACGCCGCTCCGGTACCGGGGCCCATGCCGGGATATGTGGATCCCATCCTCATGGCAGCTGGTACTTTCGTACAGGGGTCTACCATCGAAATGTCTGCCGATGGCCCTGTCCGTCCACCTTATGTTATGTACTTCCAGGGCGGTCTGACTTTTGAGTCTGCCCAGCTGGCCATCATGGGGGCTGCAGAAAAAGTGCTGGAAGCACAGGGAAAATAAGAGGAAAAAATTCAGGCGGGACTGCGGTATCTCTTCTGCTCCGGACTGAAAGACTTAAGGCCTGAAAAAACGGTGATTGCCAGATAGTTCATTTTCAGAAAAGCATTCATTGAGTCGGCTTTGATAGGGGGGGTAAGTGAGTCCGGGTTATAGGTTTTCTTAAGCGGCTCCATGCTTCTTTTTCATATTTCATAATGAATTTAGAAATCAAAGCATGGAGCTCTGAATTTCCTGCTCCTTCGAATTTACAGTGCCCGGCGGCGCTGGATTTGCTACTATCTTTTCGGTTGATTTACCCAAATGATAAAAAGGCTTAACAAATCATTTCTTCTGTGTTATAATAACTTTTGTCATGGGGCTATAGCTCAGTTGGTCAGAGCGCTTCGCTCACATCGAAGAGGTCTCCGGTTCGAACCCAGATAGTCCCACCATGAACCCGCTTTCAGCGGGTTTTTTTGTGCCCCTGAATGGGGAAGTTCGTGGTATAATAAGTTGGCTAACCAATGTAGAAATAAGGAGGATTATATGATTACCGGAGATATTCATCATCTGGAAGCCTATGAAAAACAGCTTCCGCCTTTTATCAGTCAGTGTCTCAGGGCTGTTCGGGATTTTGATTTCGCCTCTGTTCCTGATGGGAAGTATGAGCTTTTGGGGTGCACCATGTCTGTGGAGTCTCCCGCTACGGAACCGGAGGAAGACAGAAAGCTGGAGGGACATAAAAAGTTCATTGATATCCAGTATGAAATCAGGGGAGAGGAAGAATGGATCGGTGTTGAAACGATTTTTGATTCGCCCCGGGTGGTAGAATCTTATGAGGATAGAGATCTGTATTTCTTTGCATCCCATAAAGAAAAGGAATCGAAAGTGTATTTTACAGAAGGAAGATTTGCCGTATTTTTCCCGGAAGACCTGCACCGCCCTCTCTGCCAGGGGAAGCGGGGAAAGGAAATCCTTCGAAAGGCGGTTATGAAGGTTCCGGTGGATAAAGTCAGATAATTAATGCTTTTCCATATTCTATAAATTTATCTTCGGTAACATGTTCTTTTTGATTGACTATTAGTCAATAATCTGATATTATAAGAACAATTCAAAAGAGCAGGATAGTTTTAAATTGCCCAAATCTGCTCTACCATCTTTTGCAAGGGGGTTATGTATGAGATATAAAAAGTTTGCTGCCGCAGTGATGGCAGCAGGATTCCTTTTATCAGGAGGCGTCTTCCTGGGGGGCTGCGGTTCTTCCCAGCAGGCAGCAGGGCAGAAGCAGGCTATTAAGGTTACTACATTTAAGCCTTTCAAGTCAGATACGCCAATTATGAGAGAATATACAGGTTCCATTATGGCTCTGCAGGAGGTACCGGTAAGAGCCAAGGTATCCGGTACAGTGATGGAAAAGTATATTACCGGTGGACAGCAGGTGACCGAAGGCCAGCCTCTGTATCGGCTGGATACAAGGAATTACAATTCCCAGCTGGCCAATGCCCAGGCCCAGGCAGCCCAGGCAGCTGCTAATTATGAGAATGCGGCCACTGACCTTGCACGCTACGATCAGCTTATTGCTGCCGGTGCTATTTCTCAGAAAGTATATGATAATCAGAAGGCAGCAGCCGATGCTTACAAAGGAGCTATGGATGCTGCCCAGGCCCAGGTGGATATTGCTTCCACAAACCTGAGTGATACCATTGTGACAGCACCTTTCAATGGGAAGCTTTCTATGGATGATGTGAATATCGGTACTTTTGCCACGGCTGGTACTACATCTCTTGTTACTATTTCCTCTTCCGACCCCATTTATGTGCAGTTCGATATGTCAGAAAATGAATATCTGGCTTTGAACAAGAGCCATGATGGAAACGGCACTGCAGGGCTGGGGAATAATCTTAAAATCCGGCTGTCTGACGGCTCTATCTACGGCTATACCGGTAAAATCGTACAGGTGAATCCGAACATGAACGGCGGCCAGCTTTCCATGAAGGCAGCCTTCCCGAACCCGGACAATCTCCTGGTACCGGGCATGTATGCCTCTGTGGTTTCGGATAATGAAATCGCCAAAGGATCTCTTCTCATTCCCACCAAAGCACTGGTACAGCTCCTGAATAAGGATATTGTAGACGTGGTAGCAGACGGCAAGATTGCCCAGAAGCCCGTAAAAGTGGGCGGCACTTATGGTATCTACACCATTATTGAAAGCGGCCTCGATGAAAATGATGTTATCGTCGTGGACGGTCAGAACAAGGTACAGGTAGGCCAGGCCGTAGATCCTGAAGAAACGTCCAGAGACAAACTGGAACAGGATGCCAGAGATTCTGTCCAGGGCCAGAGCGGCACTGCTGCAAAGCAGTAAGGAGGACCTATGGCTAATTTCTTTATCAAGCGTCCTATCTTTGCTATCGTTGTGGCGCTGGTGGTTTCCATTGCAGGGCTGCTGGCTGTATTTTCCCTGCCCGTGGACCGCTACCCCCGCATTACACCGCCTCAGGTTTCCGTAAGGGCCACCTATCCCGGCGCTGATGCAGAAGTCGTAGCCCAGACAGTGGCGGAAGTCATAGAGAAGAATGTAGTAGGGGTGGAAGGGTTCGACAGTATGAACTCCAACAGTAACTCCAACGGCTCCTATTCCCTTAATGTGCAGTTTGCCATGGGCACGGACTCCGATCTGGCTACGGTCCGTGTACAGAACGGTGTTACCGCCTCCGATGCCGGTCTGCCGGATACGGTCAGAAACATTGGCGTTACAACCAGAAAATCTTCCGGTGATATGGCACTGGTTGTCAGTTTCTATTCTCCTAACGGCACCTATGACAAGAATTTCCTGAAAAACTACTTTAGTATGAACTATCTGGACGAACTGAAGTCTATTAAAGGTGTTGGTACAGTACAGGAATTCGGTTCCGATTTTGCCATGCGTATCTGGATGGATCCCACCAAGATGTCGCAGAATAATATCACCGCAGCTGAAGTGATTTCTGCCGTGTCCAATCAGAACAAACAGATTGCCGCCGGCAATATCGGTGCGCCTCCTGTTTCCATGGACCAGCCTTTCCAATATGTCATCACCGCTAAAGGCCGTCTGGTGACAGCGGAAGAATTCGGCAATATCGTACTTCGCACCAACAATGACGGCAGCCTTCTCCGTTTGAAGGATGTGGCCCGTACAGAGCTGGATACAAAGGATTACAATTTTATTTCCAGAGCAGGCAACTATGAAACCGCTGCCGTGGCCTTCTCCCTGACCGATGATGCCAATGCGGTTCAGACCATTGGTGCCATCAAGGCAAAACTGGCAGAAGATGCCAAATCCTTCCCTGATGATATGAAATATGTCATCAATATGGATAATACCGATTTCATTTATGCTTCCATCAAGGAAGTTATTGAAACATTTGTGGAAGCCCTCATTCTGGTAGGCATCATTGTGTTTATCTTCCTGCAGAACTGGAGATCTACACTGATCCCGATGATTGCGGTGCCTGTATCCCTTCTTGGTACCTTTGCTTCCTTTGAAATTCTTGGATTCACCATTAATACGTTAACCCTCTTTGCCATGGTTCTTGCCATCGGGCTGGTTGTAGATGATGCCATCGTAGTTATTGAAGCGGTGGAATACGAAATGCGCTACAACAACCTTAATCCAAAGGCAGCCACGGTGGCAGCCATGCAGAAGGTACAGAGCCCGGTTATCGGCGTAGCCGTAGTACTGGCGGCCGTATTCGTACCGGTTGCCTTCCTTGGCGGCATTATGGGTATCCTGTACAAACAGTTTGCTTTGACCATTGCTGTTTCGGTTATCTTGTCCGCATTTACCGCTTTGTCTCTGACTCCGGCCCTCTGTGCCGGCCTTCTGAAACCAGTCAAGAAGAAAGCGGATAAAGGAAGAATCGACCGCATGTGGGACCGCTTCAACGATGGCTTTGACCACATGGTTGAAGTCTACGGCATAATTCTCCGGAAAATGGCTCATGCCATTTATGTACCTCTTGGGGTGCTCTTTGCCCTCTTCGTTGCGGCTGTTTTCATGTTTGTGAAGCTGCCTACAGCCTTCATCCCACAGGAAGATAACGGATTCTTCATTAATGCCATGTCTCTGCCGGAAGGAGCGGTGAACGTTAGAACTGCCCAGTATCTGACAGAATTCCTGAAATATATCGGAGAAAATCCGGCAGTAGAAGTCACCCAGGGCGTGGTAGGCATGGATATCCTTTCTGGCGGTCAGAAGCCTAATGCAGGTCTTTCCTTCGTTAAGCTGAAACCCTGGGATGAACGTAAATCCAGGGATATGCAGCTAGATGCAGTGATGGCTAAAGCCTTCGCCTTCAATGCTACACATCCTGGTGTCACTCTGATGGCGCTGAACCCACCGCCGATTCCCGGCCTCGGTAATTCCGGCGGCTTTACCCTCTATATCCAGAATAAGAGCGGTGATTCCAATGAAAACATGCAGGCTGTTATTGGCAAATTCCTGGCAGCTGCTAACCAGCGCCCGGAAATCCAGATGGCCTACACCACTTTCCGTATGGATACTCCGTCTTATAATTACGATATCGACAGAGAAAAGGCAGCCAGAAATGGTGTCAATGTGGGTGATATTTTCACTGCTCTCCAGGCTTACTACGGCTCTGTACAGATTAACGATTTTACCATTTATGGGCGTAACTTCAAAGTTGTTGCCCAGGCAGATACCCAGTACCGCATGAGTCCTAACGACAATAAGTTCCTTATGGTAAAGGACAACAAGGGCAACATGGTGCCGATTTCCAATTTTATTACACCTAAGAAATCCAATGCCATTGCAGTCATTACCCGTTACAACAACTTCCCGGCCGTTAATATCGGCGGCAGCCAGGCTGCCGGATACTCCTCCGGCCAGGCTCTGGATGCACTGGAAGAAGTGGCGAAGGAAACTCTGCCAAACGGCTATGGATATGCCTTTGCCGAATCCTCCGCCCAGGAACGGGAGGCCAGCGGCAAGACGGTTTATGCACTGGCTCTGGGCATGCTCTTCGTATTCCTTTCATTGGCAGCCCTTTATGAAAGCTGGAAAATTCCATTCTCTGTCATTCTTGGTATTCCTACAGGTTTCTTCGGAGCCTGCCTTGGTGCATTTGCGTTTAATGTGTACAACGATATTTACTTCCAGATCGGTCTTCTGACTATTATCGGTCTGGCGGCCAAGAATGCGATTCTGATTGTAGAATATGCAAAGGTTCGTGTGGATAGCGGTATGGAAGTGGTGAAGGCTTCTATTGAAGCATCAAAGATTCGTCTCCGCCCAATTCTCATGACCTCCCTGGCATTCATCCTGGGCAACGTGCCTCTGGCCCTGTCCACCGGCGCCGGATCCAATTCCCGTTCTGAAATGGGTATTGCTGTGGTATTCGGCGTGCTGTCTGCTACCTTCTTCCAGATTTTCATTGTTCCTATGCTGTTCATCGTTATTGAAAGAATTCACGGGTTCAGAAAACCAAAGAAAACGGTTACAGTAGATGAATAATATCTATTCAAAAAGCCTCCTTCGGGAGGCTTTTTTGTATAAAAATAGAGGCAAGTAATCAAGAGAAAATCAATGAATCATAGATTTCACTGTTTCTTCACGGAAAGCCCTTCTATGCCTTCCGCCGCAGGAGAGGCCTGCTTCTTTATTTCTGAATCCAGCCCATGGAGCTTTCTGCCTTTCCTGCGGCCCATGGCTTATGATACAATCAGGATGAGGTGATAACCATGAGTGCTTTATGGAACCAGAACATTTCTATGATTCACTGTTTCGGCGACAGTCTTACCGAAGGCTATGGTGTTCTTCCCGGCGAGGGCTGGGTAGCTCTGGCAGATCATGCACTGAAAGGAATAACCCTTTATAACCATGGACTTTCAGGCTCTATGGCTTCCGACATACTGGACAGACTTTCTGCTGCTTCCGGCAGGGTGCGGAAGGGGGAGGGGTATTTCTTCATGGGTGGTACCAATGATATCCTCTTTGGCCTTCGCCTTGTGGTTTTGGAAAATATGGTGGAAAAATCATTGGGGAAGCTGGCCGGACGGATTCCTCTGACCCTTGGCATTCCTCCGCTCTTTACGGAAATGAGTGTAGAAACGGGATGGCAGGAAGCGGGCTCCTTTAAAAGGAATAAAAGGGACCTTCAGGAATATCAGAAATTCCTTCGCTCACTGGCTAAGGAGTGGAATCTGCCGGTCCTTGATTTTACAAAAGCCTTTCCGCCGGAACAAAAATGGTACAGCGATGGTGTCCACCCCAACAGGGAAGGCCATGAAAGAATGGCTCTCCTGGCGGAGAAGGTCTGGAGGAGATAGCGTATAGACGACTGGATGCGCCTTGGACATCCGGCTTATCTGGTTTGTCCCAATAAAAAAGCTTTGGAAAAGGAAACTTTTCCAAAGCTTTTTGTTTAAGCAGACGATTAGTCCCAGGCAGGAACGATGGTGCCTTTGTATTTTTCAGCAATGAATTTCTTAACAGCGTCAGACTGATAAGCTTGAACGAATTTCTTATAGGCAGGCTGATCCTTATCCTTTTCACGAACCGCAATAATCATAACTGCTAGCGGAGTATCTTTATCTTCCAGGAATATACCCTGCTTTTCAGGGGAGAGGCCTGCACTCATGACATAGTTCATAGTGATAACCGATGCATCCACATCGTCAAGGCTTCTGGGAAGCTGGGCTGCTTCGATTTCCTTAAACTGAATGTTTTTCGGGTTTTCTACAACATCAGCAGGGGTAGCTTTCATGCCCACGCCCTCTTTCAACTTAATAACGCCCGCTTTTTCCAGCAGCTGGAGGCCGCGGCCTTCGTTGGTGGGATCATTAGGAATGGAAATGGTTGCTCCGTCAGGAAGGTCTTTTACGTCCTTTACTTTATTGGAGTAAATGCCCATACGCATGAGGATGGCTCTGCCGATGTCGGTAAGGTGAGTGCCATGCTGTTTATTAAAGTTTTCCATGAATGGCTTGTGCTGGTATACTACGATATCCAGGTCGCCATCTGCCAGTGCCTGGTCAGGGGTGATGTAATCGGAGAATTCTTTAACATTCACTTTGAGGCCATTCTTTTCGGCTTCTTTGGCAGCTGCTTCTACCACTTCTGCATGGGGACCGGCAGTAGCACCTACGGTAATTTCTTTCTTTTCTGCAGGCGCAGAAGCTGCTGCAGAGGATGCCGGCTTCTGGCTGGAACCGCAGCCGGTGATGAATGCTGCTGCGGAGAGGGCGCACAGGCTGGCAATAGCTAACTTCTTAAACATAAATAGGACTTCCTTTCTCTTTTGAATTAGATTTCATGTTTCTATATGAAATCTGGAAATATTATATAAGGGTTTGAATCCCATTATATACAGATTTAACGCTTATCTGCCTTCTTGGCGAGGTTGCTGCCAATGAATTGGAGAAGCTGCACGATAATGACCAGGACAATGATGGTAGCAATCATTACATCTGCCTGGAAGCGCTGGTATCCGTAACGGATGGCCAGATCGCCGAGACCGCCGCCGCCGATGGTACCAGCCATGGCGGAAGCACCGATTAAGGATACGATGACTACGGTCAAGCTTTCAATAATGGAGGGGAGGGCTTCCGGAATGAGGACCTTCCAGATAATCTGCAGGGGAGAGGCACCCATGGATTCTGCTGCCTCGATGAGGCCGAAGGGAATTTCACGGATGGAAGTTTCCACCATGCGGGCAGTGTAGGGGATGGCAGCAATGGTCAGTGGGACAATGGCTGCCGTGGTACCAATGGAGGTGCCTGCCACCAGCCTGGTGAAAGGGATGATGGCCACCATGAGGATAATGAATGGAATGGAACGGATGAGGTTGATAATGAAAGCCAGAGGCTTATTCAATACCGGGCAGGCAAGAATGCCATGTTTTTCTGTAACCACCAGAAGAATACCCAGGGGAATGCCGATTAAAGCGGCAATGATAGCTGAAACAGAAAGCATGTACAGCGTTTCAGCCAGACTTTTCAGAAGAAGATTAGTTATCACTGGGGACATATCCGATTACCTCACTTGTAATTGGTAAAGACTGTAAATGGCCGAGGGCTTTTTTCATGTCCTCTTCGTGACCATTGATCATGATGATAAGGCGGCCGAAGGAAACGTTCTGGATGTAGTCGATGGATCCGTAAAGAATGCTTACGTCCAGATTGTATTTTCTGATGAGATTGGCAATAATTGGTTCGTTGGCCACATCGCCTCGGAATTTCAGGCTCACAATGGTCTGGTCGCTGTCCTTCTGCTTTACTTTAGAAATATTCATGTGAGACAGCTGCTCCGGTACATCGGAGGACATGACGGAGCCTACGAACTTCTTCAGTGTTTCGGTCTGGGGATTGGTGAAGAGGTCTACTACGGAACCCTGTTCGATAATTTTACCCTTTTCAATGACTGCCACCTGTTCGGCGATTTCTTTAATAACTTCCATCTGGTGAGTAATCATGATAATGGTAATGCCCATTTTTTTGTTGATATCCTTCAGAAGCTGGAGAATGGATTTTACCGTTTCCGGGTCCAGGGCACTGGTGGCTTCATCGGAAAGGAGGACGGAAGGATTGGAAACGATAGCCCTGGCAATACCTACACGCTGTTTCTGGCCGCCGGAAAGCTGGGAAGGATACTTGTTCCTGTATTCCGTAAGCCCTACCAGTTCCAGAATTTCGTTGATTCTCTTTGCTTGTTCTGCCTTGGGCACATGGGACAGCTCCAGTGGAAATGCCACATTGCCGGCTACGGTCCTGTTGGAAAGAAGATTGAAATGCTGGAAAATCATGCCGATTTTCTTTCTTTCTTCTCGAAGCTGGGCTTTGGACAGCTTCGTCATGTCCTTTCCATCAATTATGACCTCACCGGATGTGGGAGGCTCGAGCATATTCACGCAGCGAATCAATGTAGATTTGCCTGCGCCGGACTGTCCGACAATACCGAAGATTTCTCCGTCCTTAATAGAAAGGTTGATGTCGTCCAGTGCTTTGAAATTGCCATATAATTTTGTTATATGCTTCAGTTCAATCATTGGGAACTCCTTTAATAAAAAAACTTTCATCGAAAGATGAAAGTCAGCTTCACATCATCTTTCGAGTATATACCCGCTGGAATTGGCACCGTTTCTAAAAGAATGGTTGCCGTGGCTTCAAAGGGCCAGTCCCTCCGCCACTCATGATGAATCTATATGTATTTACCCTATATGCAAGGGTTGAGATTATAGTACTCTGATTCCAAAGCCTTGTCAATAGAAATAGTAAATCGGTGATATAGGATTCGTAAAATTCATGGCTGGGTGAGTGGGCTGATGGCTTAGGGAAGAACTGATTAATTCATAGAGTTTGCTTTTATAGGAATTTTTATGTACTGCTTTGTCATACAATTCCATAAATAGTTTGCTATTTACCGAATTACAGCTCATTATATTGCCTGTGATTCAAAAATGAAGGTCAAGCAACAGTTCAAGCATCTCTTTTAAAAAAAGGCATACTATACTTTCTTTAATGTTTTGTCACTTTTATTGGCTCTTTTCTGTGGATAGAAATAACTATTTGCGTTTTATGGAATAAGCTATCGTTAATTTGATATAATATGAGAAAATGATTTACGAAGACCAGTGGCGCTTACGAGTATTATGTCAATCTCATTTATTATTCTTACCTGCAGTAAATCAATATTGTAACTTTGGGCTAAATTGCAAAAAGGAGCGATCACATCATGAAAAATTCAAACTTGAGCATGCTTGGATGTTGTGTTGCGGCCGGAGAAAATGACGAGTTTCTAAGAAGGTTGACTGTCAATAAAGATATAGTCTTATCTTATTTTTACAACTATTATTCAAATAAAAACAAGAATAATACCATACAGTTTTACCATTACTTCTTGTTTTATAAAACTTGTAAATTTGATGAATTAAATAATAAAATTTTAAGAAATATACATCTATGGAGAATTCCAAGTACTACAGCTTTTTATAAAATATGCAAAAGTTATATAAATAATAAACCTTGGTATGGTTATTCATTAAGGTGTTTTCTTATTGATTTAAATGTAAAAGAACTGGAAGGAATTAGTTCTTCTGATGGTTTTAATAAGACATCTTTTGACAATATTAACAATGAACTTCATGAAATTGTTAAATATTTAGATAATCCTGAAAATCCAGTGCTGTCATATTTTACAAATTTAGGAAGTGCGAATGTATCTGAGCAGAATTTGATTCGATTCTGTTTTTTTGTGTTACCTAGTGATGCGGCTAAGGTGGAAAGAGATTTGCACCTTCTTACAACGTATTATAAGCCATTTAGAAAATATACTGATGGCAAAGATATTATGGAATTGAATGATAATGAATCAGATAGTTTGAAGATGGATCCTTTATTATCTCCTAACTATCGTTGGCAGACAGTTAATGTTGACCTTTTATCACCATATGCTGTTGCACAAATTATATTACCATCCAAGTGGTTTAGTCAGCTTAACACTTCTCCTTCAAGTGTAAGAGCCGACGATATAAAGAATTCCAAAGAAATTACCCCTAAAAAGTGGTACAAAAGTAATTTTTTTATTGATGTTATGATTGTGGCTCTTATTTTAGGGGCAGGGACAATAAAATATCTAATCGACAAACCTAATAATAACGATGAGTCAAAAAATACAACAAATGTAACAGAGTATGATAACAAGCAAATTCATTATACTGATTATGGTGATAAACTGCCAGAATTGCTAGATTCTTTTAACAGGGTGTATTCACAGAACCCGAATTCTTTTGTTATACAGAAAATCGGTTGGGAAAAGCCGGACACAATTATCCTTGGCGTTAATAATAATTGGTATTCCGTATCCAAAGAACAGAAAAAAGCAGCCGTTGAAAGCGCTTTAAAAATATGGCTTGGAATGGCAGGCGCTCGTGGGATTAATGTAAATGTTGATGAGATTGAGGTAAAAGTAATTGAACCTTCAACTGGTAAAAAAATTGCCAAATGGGGATCAGTTCTTGGAACCCAGATATCTGATGGTTAACCTTACTGAAAGATTAATGTTTTGATTGGAATGACTTCATAAATATAAATGGTGCCTATGTAGTAAGGATATTTTATCTTTATCGCATAGGCTTTCATTATTGTACGTTCTCTAGGGATTAGCTATTCAATTAATTATTGTTATGCTGTTTTATCGTTATTGATGACCGTTCAAGTTTCAGGTGTTGAATTTTATAATAGTTACTTTAAGTAGAGGCTAGAAATAGTCTGTTGCAGAAGTCTCTTTCTTTGCACCTATCGGCCTGTAATGCTATAATATACTAAAGTAAAAAAGCTGACCGAAAAGCCGGTTTCTAAGATGAAAAGAGGGATACCTATGAGTGTGAACCAGAGACTTGTCAATCCTCTGACCGATACATTGTTTGATGCCATCCTTTCCCTGAAGACCAGGGATGAATGTTATGAATTCTTTGAAGATCTGTGCACCATCAACGAGCTTCGGGATATGTCCCAGCGGCTGGAGGTGGCCCGTATGCTGGAAAACGGGGAAAAGTATGACCAGATTGAAAGGAAAACCGGCGCCAGTACGGCCACCATTTCCAGGGTGAAGCGGTGCCTTAAGTATGGCGCTGATGGTTATCTTACCGTACTTGGCCGTCTGAAGGAGAAGGGAGAAAATAAATAATGGAACCTTTACAGATGTCTCATAAAGGATTTAAGGCCTATGATATTCGTGGCATTGTGCCGGATGAAGTGAATGAGGACCTGGCCTACCGGGTAGGCCGTGCCTATGCGGCGCTGTACCATCCCAAAGCCATGTGCATCGGCTTTGACGTTCGGCCCAGTTCAAAAAAAATCAGCGAAGCGGCAGCCAGAGGCCTTATGGATGGCGGCAGCGATGTATATGATATCGGTCTCTGTGGCACGGAAATGATGTATTACGGTACTTTTCACTATGGCATGGATGGGGGCTTCATGATTACGGCCAGCCATAATCCTTCCGATTACAATGGCATTAAAATTGTGAGGGAGGAAGGAATTCCGGTGAGTGCCGATACAGGCCTGAAGAATATCGAAGCGCTCGCTTTTTCCGGCAATTTTCCGGAATGCGGTAAAAAGGGAAATTTATTTCATAAGGAAATCCTTTCCGACTACATAGCTTCTCTTCTGAGTTTTGTAGATGTGAAGGCTATGAAACCTTTTCATATTGTGGTGAATGCAGGAAATGGCTGTGCCAATATTGCCTTTTCTGAATTAAAAAAGCATCTCCCTTTCCATTTTACAGAAATGTATATGGATCCTGACGGCTCCTTCCCCCATGGTGTACCTAATCCCATGCTGGAGGAATGCAGGAAACCCCTTGTGGATGCGGTACTTTCCGAAAAGGCGGACCTGGGTATTGCCTGGGACGGTGATTTTGACCGGTGCTTCTTTATCGATGAAAAAGGGCACTTTGTAGAGGGCTACTACATGGTAGGCCTTCTGGCAGAATATTTTCTCAAACGCCATAAGGGAGAAACGATTGTCCATGATCCCCGGGTCTTCTGGTGTACGGAAAAAATCTGTCACGAACTTGGCGGGAAACCGGTGGAATCCAAAGGTGGTCATGCTTTCATGAAGGAAACCATGCGCCGGGTCAGCGGAATCTACGGAGCAGAAAATTCAGCCCATCATTTCTTTCGCGATTTTTCCTACTGCGATTCCGGCATGATTCCCTGGCTTATTGTGGCAGAGATTATGAGTGAAAAAGG
>ERZ773109.41-NODE-41-length-50949-cov-8.536154_pt1 | contig 50949 bp, 51 predicted proteins | sample MGYA00580569_ERZ773109 | MGnify/ENA primary metagenome ERZ773109 (study PRJEB29015, sample SAMEA2737852) | human gut metagenome | biome: human gut; feature: human-associated habitat; material: faeces | place: China | collected 2012 ...
CTGTAGTGTACTTCTAACTTCAAGAACATGGTAACAAATAAAAGATAAAAAATAAAAGCAAAGCTCATTGCACATTTTAATTCCAATGTGTGCCTTGAAGCGAAGCGGAAAGGAATGATAGGTTAAGATGGAAAGCCATCTTTTAATTGTATCTGCACTTGTTTCTACTTCATTGGCAACCGCATTAATATTTAATAATTCACTACAGCGTACCGCAAGGGATGTTAGAAACTTAATGAATTTTAGTTCATTAGAAACATTTATAATTTGTCGAACATCTCTTTCGATATATGTTTTCACATAAGAAGAATAGTATCTTTGCCAATCAATCTTTTTATCTTGAAGTTGAGGCATACTTCCTCTATGTATCCAATACCACAAATCACCATAGCTTTTAATTTGCGATTGTCTTTCATTAAAATAAGTTTCATTTGGTATAAAAGGTTTATTAAATTCAACATGATGTATTTCACGAAATGATAATCCTTTTAATTCCACAATTGCCATACGCCCAGCTAAAGTTTCACTAACCCCTTTCATCAATTCAAAAGCCTGTGATCCTGTAAGTGCAAAGCTTACCTTTTGTTTATTTGTGTCCACATACATTTTTAAATACCGAAATATACTAGGTGCATATTGTACTTCATCAATGAACACGGGTGGTTGATAGTTTTTTAAAAACAAGTTTGTTTCTTCTATAGCCTCAATCAACACAAATATATCTTCTAAAGTCACATATTTATATTCTGAACAAACATTTTTTAAAAGTGTTGTTTTTCCAATTTGTCTAGGTCCAGTAACCAATACGATGGGAAACTGTTCTAAACATTCTCTTATCACTTCTTCTACATGTCTTTTAATATACATGACTTCTCTCCTTTTTGACGAATATACTAATATATCAAATTATCTTTGATTCCCATGGAATAATCAACACTGATAAAGCCTCTAGAAGTTAAGTATCGTGTGAATTCTCTGATTTGAACTTCATTCTCTAAAGTATTAAATCTTTTTTTCCAATCAATAATATATTCGTACAATTGATCTTCCGTTACATTCTTATTATTGAGAATCAGTTGATCATAAGAATACAAGATCGTTGTGATCATTTCGGCTTGCGATACATCTTTGATCCTTTGAAACAATCTATATGTCTTATTCGCATTTCGTTTATCCTTTTCTGAATATTTATTTATATCTATCTTAAAATCACCTGAAACATGAATTAAGCCATCTTTTTCATGAATCATATTGTCATTAGATAAAATAGTATACATCTTCTTGAGTTTGAAAGTACTATTTAAGCCTAAATCCGTACCATATCTTTCTAATATACAACAAATCTTTTCAAAGATTACACAATCAACACGGACACTATACTCTGATTCATTTAAACACTTGATTATCTCAAGTACCAAAAGCCAGTTCTTCGTCTTGTTAGCGCATTTCTTTTTTTCAAACATAAATGGATATCCCCTCTATACGACAAAAGAGTATCCATAGATACTCTTATAAGATTTTTTCTAATTTATCTCTTAATAGATAGATGTCTTTACTAGACATAAATACGAAGGCTGCAGGAGCTAATGTTTTTAACTTCTCTGCTGATGCATCATCTACATCTAATAAGATTGCGTTTGGACAACGATCCATTAAATCTTGAATTGTGACTGTGATTGTTTCATCTTCTCTTACGGCATTTTTAGGGAAATCCAATAAACATACTTGATCTGCCGTATTTAAACTCTTCGCAAAGTCATCCAAGAAATATTGTAGACGTGAATAACGATCTGGTTTATATAACGCTACAACTTTCTTTTCTGGATATTTTTTACGAACCGCATCAATCATTAAACGAATAGCCGTTGGATGGTGTGCATAGTCATCCACTAATACACTATCTTTGACTTCATCAATCACAAATCGACGGGCAATACCTTTATAGTCTTGTAAACCTTGGACAATTAAATCAGCTGGCATACCTAACATATGGGCTAGCGCAAAACAACCAAGCGCATCCTGCATGAAGGCATCTCCCACTTCATTTAATTCAATGTGAGCTAAAATTTCACCCTTGTGCTTACAATCAAAATGCATACCGAATGGACCTTGTTCAATATTGACTGCTTGATAGTCATTACCTTCTTTTAAACCATATGTAGTCACTGGTACATTGTAATGTAAATTTTTTAGGTGTTCATCATCCCCAAAGATTACGATGCCTTTTTTTACTTGATTCGCAAAACTTTGGAATGCCGATACATAATCATCCATATCTTTGTAGTAATCAATGTGATCCAATTCAATATTGGTGATGATCGCATAGTCTGGATGATATGCCAAGAAATGTCTTTGGAATTCACAAGATTCAAGCACAAAATGGTTGGCATGTTCTGGCATATAGCCATGGCCATCTCCAATTAAATATGCACATTCATCTTGTAATGAAAGAACTTGGCCTAAAATACCTGTTGTTGTGGACTTACCATGTGTTCCCGCAACACAGATGGAACTGTATGACTCTAATAAAATGCCTAAGTATTCATTATAATAATATGTTTTTACAGTTGGATTCTCCATAGCCGCTTTCACTTCTGGATGCGACTCATTAAAGGATAAACCAATGATCACTGTATCATTGTCCTTAATATTTTCCGGACTGAATGAATAGATTGGGATATTACGCGCTCTTAATCCATCTTCTGTAAAGATATATTTATCGATATCACTACCTGTTACTTCTTTGTGTTCATCATGTAAAATACATGCCAAGGCAGCCATACCTGTTCCTTTAATACCAATAAAATGATAAGCCATTTTATTCACCTTCTTTGTCAAATAACGATTCTTGTTTGTTTGTTTCCTTTTTTGGCTTCTCTAACATTTCAGAAAGATTCATATTTTCCTTTGATTCTTCAACCTTATATTCAGGAATCGAATCCGCTGGCTGCATACTTGGTAAATATGTTCCATACATTGGAGATAAGATCTTTGAGAAATCTTCGTCTTCTGGTTTGTTTAACTTAATCGCATCGTGTACTTTGTCAAATTCTTTTTTAGAATCTTCCACATTTCCAAAGATTGGAGAAATGACAGGTTGATAATCTAAATCTTCCGCAACACGACGTACTTTTACGGATTTATGACGATCATATTTGTATGCCTTTTGTTTCGGCTTAGCTTCTTCTTGTGCAATGGAATCTACGTCTAAACCTTGAAAAATTGTAGTTTTCTTTTGTTTAGGCTGAATGATCGCCTTTTCAAAAATAGGAGAATTCATAAAGTTTTCAGGATCCGACTCAATCGAGCTTGCTGCTTCCTTTAAAATTGGCTCTGTCTTTACAACTTCTTCTTCTTGAACTTGAGGCTGAGGTTTAACTTCAACAGGTTCAGGTGTTACTTCTTCTTGTTTCGCAGGTTCTTCTACGACTTCTTCTTCATCGTCTTCTTCAACATCTTCATTGAAGATTGCATGCATTAAATCCTTTAACATATTTCCTTCTCACTTTCTATTGTCTGCTTCAGAAATGCTTCTATTTCTTCTTTTGTCTTTCTTAAAGTAGAAACAAATCTTGATATTTCTTTTCCATCCTTGAAACATATAAAGCTAGGAATGCCCATCACTTCATATTCAACCGCAATATCCATACATTGATCACGGTTTAAGGAATAGAATTGTAAATCACTAAATTCTTCTTCAATTTCAGGAAGAAAAGGCTTGATGTACATGCAGTCTGGACACCATAGGGCTGTAAACATCATTACTTGAATTCCCGAACTCTTTAATGCGTTTAAAAATTCGTCTTTATTACGAAGTTCAGTCATGCGCATATCTCCAAACACAACGATAGATTGGCTGCCCTAAAGAAATGAATTTTTGTTCATATTCTGTAATCGCATCTTCATCATGTTTTTCACGACGATAATCGACACTGACTTCAACCATTTTAAAGCCGGCATTTTGAAATTCAATCAAGCTATATTCAAATAAAGCGCTGTTATCCGTCTTCATTTGGATTTCACCATTTCTTGATAAAATACGCTTATATTGATCTAAGAATGTAGCACTGGATAAACGTCTTTTCGCATAGCGCTTTTTAGGCCATGGATCCGAGAAGTTTAAGTGGATCACATCCACTTCACGAGGACCAAACCATTCTCCAATGGAACTTGCATCATCTTGGATCAGTTTCAAGCGTTTCTTTTCTGTATCCTCATCGTATTTTTTAGCTGCAATCCCTGCTGCACTTTCATTCTTTTCAATCGCAATAAAGCCAGTATCTGGATACATCTTCGCCATATCTAAAGAATAGTTACCTTTACCACATCCAATTTCGATATGTAAAGTATCTGTATCTAATAGCTTTTTCCAGTTTCCCGCTTGTTTGGATGGTTCTTTTACTAAACAATTTGCTGTAGGCAAATAATCCGTTGCCCACTTTACTTTACGCATTCTCATATTAGCTGCACAATGTCACGATCGCATCGGCATAAATACAGATAGCCTGTAATAAGTTATCTAATTTAATACCTTCATCACGTTGGTGACATCCTCCTACAAACGCATCCGTTTCAATCACTTCATTTGGAAGTTCAGGTCCATACGATACAAAGTTTTCAAATTTACGAGCATACGTTCCACCACCAATTGTGATTGGACAAGAGAAAGTATCGCCTGTGTATTTTTGGTAGACACTCATTAAATCTTTCACTAAACGAGAATCTGGGTCTACGAATAATGGTTTTGAATCGCCACGATTTTCTGCTTTGATATTTGAAGTCAAGTTTGCACAAGCTGAATCAAATTTTGCCATGATTTCATCGGCATTTGTATCATTTGGATAACGAATATCAATTAAGATATCAGTTTCATTGTTTTCCATATTCACAATACCTGTATTCATTGTCAAGAAAGACATATATAAACCGTCTTTTTCAATGCCAACTGGTTTTCCCATCCAGTCTTTTAATAAGAAATATAAATCTTTTGAAAGTTGATCATTATAGGCTTCACCAATGAAGTTTAATAATAAGACTGCGGCATTCTCACCATTATATGGCATAGCTGCATGCGCAAATGCACCATCAATATGTAATGTTACGCCTTCTTCTCCTCTTTTAATATTTCCTTTTACGCCTTGCGTAGCACAATAGAATTTAAATAAGTCTTCCTGTTGATAACTCATGACATCCACTGTGACATCGGCTTTACCAATCACAATATTTGGACGGCTTCCCGCATGAAGTTTTTTGATGACGGTCGCATCTTTACTTACTAAACCAACATGTAAGCCACCTTTTTCACCATAAATAACTGGGAAGTTGGCATCAGGTACAAATCCCATTTGAGGAACTTCGGCATGATCAACATAGTAGTTCATACATTCCATACCAGATTCTTCATCGCATCCTGTAATCAACATGACTCTTTTTTTCAAAGGAATGTTTAAGTCACGAATCATCTTTAATGCATAATATCCAGCTAATGCAGGACCTTTATCATCCATAACACCACGTCCGAAGATGTAGCCATTTTCTAATGTCACTTTTAAAGGATCTTTTGTCCATCCCTCTCCTAGTGGCACAATGTCCAAGTGTCCTAAAACACCAAATGTTTCTTCTCCTTGACCATATTCTACAACGCCTGCATATCCATCTACGTCTTTTGTTTCAAAACCATCACGTTTTGCCATATCTAACATGGCATCCAAAACGTCACGGCAGTTTTTTCCAAATGGCGCATTTTCAGCTTTCGTTGATTCATCACGAACGCTTTCATACGATACAAGTGTGTTTAAGTCTTTTAAGAAATCGTCTTTATATTTAAGTACTTCTGTATTAAAATCCATAATTTTCACCTCTACCCAACTATTTTACCACATAGTCAAGAAAAAAGAACTCGTTTTTAACGAGTTCCTAACTTTTACGCTTCTGTTTTTTCTTCTTCTGTTTTAGGTTTTGGAAGTAAAGCTTTTGCGCTTACATTGATACGACCCTTATTGTCGATTTCTGTAACCTTAACATCGATGATATCACCAAGTTTTAACACGTCTTCCACTTTATCTACACGGTGGTGAGAAATTTTAGAAATGTGTAATAAACCATCTGTATTACCAAATAAGTTCACGAATGCACCGAATTTTTCTAAGCGAACAACCTTAGCTGCATATACATCACCAACTTTGGCAACACGTACGATGTCGCTGATCATTTGTTTCGCCTTTTCGATTGTATCGTAATCATTGTGGTAGATCACTACTTTTCCATCATCATCAATATCAATTTTTACATTGTCACATTGCGCAATGATTTCGTTGATCATTTTTCCACCAGGTCCGATCACATCTTTGATCTTATCCGGATCGATGTTCATCATCGCAATCTTAGGTGCATATGGACTCAATTGTTTTCTAGGTTCTGAAATACATGCAAGCATGTTATCTAAGATTTCTAGACGAGCCTTGTGTGCTTGTGCCAATGCTTCTTCGAAGATATTTTTAGTGATACCTGTTACTTTGATATCCATCTGTAATGCTGTGATACCATTTTTAGTTCCGGCAACCTTAAAGTCCATATCTCCAAAGTGGTCTTCCATACCTTGGATATCCGTTAATACAGTATATTTACCTGAATTATCATCCATGATTAGTCCCATCGCAATACCAGCAACTGGAGCCTTGATTGGAACACCAGCAGCCATTAGAGACATAGTTCCAGCACAAATACTTGCCTGAGAACTTGAACCATTACTTTCCATAACATCCGCAACCGTACGAATTGTATATGGGAATTCATCTACACTTGGTAGTACTTGAGCTAAAGCTCTTTCACCTAAGGCACCATGACCAATTTCACGACGTCCTGGATTTCCCATACGTCCTGTTTCACCAACGCAATATGGTGGGAAGTTATAGTGGTGCATGAAACGTTTTGAATCCACAACGGTTAAGTCATCAATGATCTGGTTGTCATTTAATGCACCCAATGTTGTTGTAGATAATACCTGTGTTTCACCACGCGTAAACAATGCAGAACCATGAACACGAGGAAGTAAATCAACTTGTGAGTTCAATGGACGGATTTCGTCGATTTGACGACCATCTGGACGTACTTTGTCTTCAATGATCAAACGACGTACTTCGTCAGCTTCAATACCACGACAGATTTCACGAGCTTGTTTCACCGCATTGTTTTGATCTTTTTCAGATGCATATTCTTTATTTGCGATCATTTCCGCAGCTTCATCTGTTAAATCATCAATTTTTCCGTAACGCTCTAATTTTTCTTTGATCGATACAGCTGCACGGATTTGTGCTTCAAAGTTTGCACGAACTTCACTATCGATTGTTTCATCTACGGCATACAATTCGATTTCACGTTTTTCTTTACCGCAAGCCGCAACGATTTCTTCTTGGAATGCACATAATTTTTTGATTTGTTCATGTCCAAACATCAATGCTGCCAACATATCTTCTTCGCTAACTTCTTTAGCGCCAGCTTCAACCATGTTTAAAGCTTGTGCAGTACCCGCAACAGTTAAATCAATGTCACTTTCTTCCATTTGAGCAACTGTAGGGTTGGCCACTAATTCTCCATTGATACGTCCAACTTTAACACCAGCGATCGGTCCATTAAATGGAATATCTGAAATACATAATGCCAATGAAGCACCAAACATAGCTGCCATTTCAGGGCTAGCATCTTGATCTACACTTAATACTGTGTTGACAACCTGTACTTCATTACGGAATCCTTCCGCAAATAAAGGACGGATTGGACGGTCGATCATACGAGCTGTTAATGTCGCATGTTCGCTTGGTCTTCCTTCACGACGTAAAAATCCTCCTGGAATCTTTCCAACAGAATATAACTTTTCTTCAAAACTTACTGTTAAAGGGAAAAAGTCAATCCCTTCTTTTGCCTGGTTTGATGCACATGCAGTTGATAAAGTCACTGTATCTCCATAACGGATAATAACGGCTCCATCAGCCTGTTTTGCGATTTCACCAGTTTCTACTGTGATCCCCCGACCACAAAAATCTAAATGAAACTCTTGTTTCGCCATTTTTTCACCTCAATCATACTTTTATATAATATCATAGAAATTTAAAATAAAACATATCAAACTCATTATTTTTCGTAAAAGAAAAGCCTGTAAATTACAGTTTACAAGCTTAATTAATATGACTATGTACAAACTCAACAATTTCTAAATTCTTCTTGATGATTTCCTTATCTTTTCGCATATCATCAATACTCATCCAATAATAATGTTTTCCATTCAATGTAAAATTATCATTTCGCATAATTTCAGGAAAATTAGAAATAGACACTTCATACAATCGATGATTATACGTCCTCATCTCTTTATGACTTACTGAATACTTTTCATCTACTTGATTTCCCTTGATTTCACAACGAATTGAACTTCTATTAATAGATAAATTTGAGGATAAATTTTCAATCAAATTATTTTCGTTATCTTCTTCAATAGTTTTGAAATTCAAAAATAATTTACATTCCCATTTTTCATCATAGTATGTCAAATATCTTTTTGAATCAACACTAAAAGTATCTTTAATCGCAACCAAAGAATGATTATGTTGAATTGTATTTAATTTTTCAATATCACTTGTTAAATCTTTATGGTCATATTTATGAATTTTTGAATTAATACATTCATACAAGACCTTAACAAAATACGCAATTGAAATAATTAAAAACACTGTTTTAATAACAATCTTTGGGATAGATAAGATATCTCCATAAGTTGCAGTCGCAACAGAGATAATGAAGGATATCGCACTTATTAGTGCATCCCATTGGATTTTAGTCCCAATTAAATCTCTCTTTTCTTCCATCAATAGTTTTAATTCTTTATCGTCAATATATAGCTTCATAACTACCTCTTTACGAAATTATACTTGAGTAGCAAAAAAATCACAATAAAAAAAGTAATCTTTTCGATTACTTTCTTAAACCTAATTTAGCGATCAATGCTTTATAACGGTCTAAATCTATACCCTTCAAGTAAGCTAACAATTTTTTACGACGACCAACTTTTTTCATCAATCCACGTTGTGAGTGGTAATCGTGTTTGTGTTCTTTGAAGTGTTCAGTTAAACGGTTGATTTCTTCAGTCAATACAGCGATTTGAACTTCAGGAGAACCTGTGTCACCTTCGTGTACTGCATACTCTTGCATAATTGCTTGTTTTTCAGATTTTAATAACATTTTTCTTCCTCCATGTATATTAGTCCTTTTCTACCGAGCGAAAGGTTGGAAGTTTCCAGACTCTCAGTACAAAAGCTATTAAATGATATCATTCAATCATCATAAAATCAACTAGAATCGTATTTAATATTTCAAGTCCCGCATCATTTAAAAAGACACGATCCGAGTCATATAAAAAATACTCACAATACTTATCTAATACAGTGGCGTAGTGATTTTTAAAATCATTCTGATATTTCAAATTCCATTCTTTTATATTCAATCCAAACTTTGTTCGTAATGCCATCATAATCGCATCCATGCCTCGTTCAGCTAGTGTTTCATTGATATATGTAGAACAAGGGCCAAAAGAACAATATTCTTTCAACTTTGTCGTATTATCATAACGAATGCCATCAAGTCTTCCACTAGCGCCACAGCCAAAGCCATAGAAATCTTTGTCTTGCCAATAGGCTAAATTGTGTTTTGAGTAATAGCCTGGCTTACAAAAACTAGAAATCTCATAATGAATGTACCCGGCTGCCTCTAATGTTTTCGTAATATATTCAAACATATCCGCTTCAAGATCACTATCGATGGGTTCTACACCTGTTTTTCCAAATATTGAATTTTCTTCAATCTGTAAAGAATAAATAGATAAGTGTGGAATGTCCAAATTTAAAAATGTATCTATATCCTTTTTTACATCTTCCATCGTTTGATTCGGTAATCCAAAAATCAAATCAATAGAAAAATTATGAATGCCACTAGACTGAATCAGTTGAATGACAGTCTTAGCTTGGTCTGATGTATGTTTTCTATTACATATTTTTAATAAGTCGTCCTTAAAGCTTTGTACGCCTAGACTAATACGATTAACACCTAAAGAAACATAAGATGCTAGTTTTTCTTCATCTAAGGATTCTGGATTGCATTCTACCGTAAATTCATCAATATCTTTAGGAAAACAATTACGAATCGAAGTAAAATCATCCACGTCTAATAAACTGGGGGTGCCCCCACCAAAATAAAGAGTATGAAGATTCTCTATCTTATACTCTTTAATTTCTTGTATTAAAGTATCTTTCCAGCTTGAAAAGAATTGTTCGTTTTTTTGAATACGGACAAAATCACAATACGCACATATCGAATCACAGAAAGGAATATGTACATAGGCTGATGGTACCATTAGTCGTCATCCATACTTAAAACGGCCATGAAGGCTTCCTGAGGAATCTCTACTGATCCTACCATCTTCATACGTTTCTTTCCTTCTTTTTGTTTCTCTAACAATTTCTTTTTACGCGAGATATCTCCACCATAACATTTGGCCAAAACGTTTTTACGCAATGCCTTAATGTTTGTACGCGCAATGATCTTACCACCAATGGCAGCCTGCACGGGAATTTCAAATTGTTGTTTTGGGATCAAGTCTTTTAATTTTACGGCCATCGCATTACCGCGGTTGTACGCAAAATCTCTAAAGACAATCGTAGATAGGGCATCGACAATCTGTCCATTTAATAAGATATCCATCTTGACTAGACTACTTGTACGGTATCCACTAAATTCATAGTCAAAACTTGCGTATCCTTTTGTACAAGATTTCATCTTATCAAAGAAGTCATAAATAATTTCACTTAATGGCATTTGGTAGACCATCATCATACGAACATCATCTAAAACTTGAAGGTCTACATATTCTCCACGTTTTTTCTGACAAAGATCCATCATTGGACCTACGTATTCTTTTGGCACCATGATGTCACACTTCACATATGGTTCTTCAATATGGTCTACTTTTTGTGGTTCTGGTAAAGCCGACGGGTTATCGATTTCTTCCATTGTGCCATCTGTTTTATAAACATGATAAATTACGGATGGACTTGTTGCAATCAAGCTTAGATTGTATTCACGCTCCAAACGCTCTTCCACTACGTCCATATGTAATAAGCCTAAGAAACCACAACGGAATCCAAAGCCTAAGGCTTGTGAAGTTTCGGGTTCAAAGTGTAGGGCTGCATCATTTAATTTTAATTTGGATAAAGCTTCCTTTAAATCGTCATAACGCGCATTATCCACTGGATATAAACCACAATAGACCATAGGATGCATTTCACGATACCCAGATAAAGGTTCACTTGCAGGATTGGATGCGACTGTGATTGTATCACCGACACGAACATCTTCAATATTTTTAATGGCTGCACTGACCCATCCTACATCTCCACAGTTCAATTGATTTTCCACCACTTCTTTTGGCGTACGAACACCGACTTCTGTGACTTCATATTCAGCACCTGTAGCCATAAAGCGAATCTTATCTTTTGGCTTGATGGTTCCATTCTTTACAGAAACAAAGGCAATAATTCCACGATATGAATCATAGAAAGAGTCAAAGACTAAAGCTTGTGTAGGAGCATCTTTATCGCCTTTTGGACTCGGTAGTTTATGCACGATTTCTTCTAGGACTTTATCGACATTCAATCCAGATTTAGCACTGATTTCAACCGCTTCACTACAATCTAATCCAATTAAGTCTTCAATTTCTTTTTTTACAACTTCAGGCTGTGCACTAGGAAGATCCACCTTATTTAATACAGGCAAGATTTCCAAATCATTTTCTAATGCCAAATATACGTTGGCTAAAGTCTGTGCCTGAACGCCCTGGGCTGCATCCACGACAAGAATGGCTCCATCACATGCTGCAAGAGATCTAGACACTTCATATGTAAAGTCGACATGGCCTGGTGTGTCAATAAGATGGAACAAATAGTCTTGTCCATCTTTGGCATGATATACAAGCTGTACGGCATTTAATTTAATGGTGATACCACGCTCTCTTTCTAGATCCATTGAATCTAGAATTTGATCTTTCATTTCACGCTTTTCAACCGTATCTGTAAGTTCTAAGATACGATCGGCTAACGTACTTTTTCCGTGGTCAATATGTGCAATGATGCAAAAATTTCGAATATTCTTTTGATCCATAGATTTCCCCCTATTCTACAATATTTCCGACTAAGTTACGACCTTGTCCATTAAAGAAGCTTGCACAATCCATGACTGGCTTTCCTTCCATTTGACAAGTTTCAATCACAAGTGTACCTGTATGAAGTCCAATGCCTAGCTTGTTCTTACCAATCTTGACTAAAGAGGCAAAAGAGTTCTCTTCATTTAAATAACTTGCCTTTAAGATTTTAAATTTCTTTCCTTTTAATAATACATAAGCACCTGGTGCATCTGAAAAAGCACGAATTTGATTCAAGATGTGTTCATCATCCTGATTTAAATCAATATGCTCTTCTTCTTTGGATAAGACAGGAGAGAATACAACTTGACTCTCGTCTTGTTCGACATAGACTGCCTTACCTGAACAGATCTCTTCAAAATGAGAAAGCAATAATTCTCCAGCACAAATGGCCATCTTATCAAATAAAGATGTGGAATTGTCTTCAGGCAATATTTCAATTTCTTTTTGTGCTAAAACAGGTCCCGCATCCATTTTAGGTGCCATTTTCATTAAGGACATACCACTCACTTTATCACCATTCCAAATCGCTCTTTGGATAGGGGCTCCCCCCCTATATTTAGGAAGCAAAGAACCATGAAGGTTCACACAACCATACTTAGGAAGATCCAACACTTCTTTAGGTACGATTTGTCCATACGCACAAGTCACAATTAAATCAGGGTTAAAATCAAGAATGGTTTGATAGTCTGACTTAATTTTTACTGGCTGAAACACAGGTATATCATGTTCTAAAGCCACTTCTTTGACTTCAGAATAAACAAGCTGTTGTTTCCTGCCCTTTTTCTTATCTGGCTGCGTTACCACTAAGCCTACATGTATATCATTTTCTAACATCGTTTTTAATACGACACTCGCAATTTTGGGTGTTCCCATAAAAATAATGCGTCTATTTTCCATAATATCACTCCAATACTAGAGTATTATAGCGTATTTTTTTGAAGTTATGTTGCAATAAATCAGAAATTTTGCTATAATCCTTTTGCAATTTATGTCAGGAGGTGCACTTCATGCCACAGATTAAATCTCAAAAGAAACGTGTTAAAACAAATAACAAGGCTCACAAATTAGTCGTATCTAAAAAATCAGCATTGAAATCAAGTATTAAAGCTGTATTAGCAGCTGTTGATGCTAAAGATAAAGAAGCTGCTGTAGCAGCTTACAACGACTGCAGTTCAAAATTGGACAAAGCCGTAGCTAAAGGTATTCACCACAAAAACTACGCTAGCCGTCAAAAAGCACGTTTAGCTAAAGCTATTAACGAAATCGCGTAATGAAGGATTAAGAAGTCATATGACTTCTTTTTTTATTATTGGAGGAAAACATGAAGAATCACGAACCAAACCAAACTACAATCGAAGCTATTGAAGAAGGAAGAAGAATAATGTCTGATCCAAACACACCGAAATACTCTAGCATCGATGAGCTAAAAGCGGCATTAGATATATGAAATATGGTATAGAATTTATAACTCGTAGGTACACATTCCGACTTATTTTAATAATAAACGCTAAATGCCCATTTGTATTTAAAAAGGATTTAAAGCAAAATTCCTAATACAGTTAAATTGGTCCACCTTTACTGGAGGGCCTTTTTGATTATCAGATGACAAAAGGTGGAGTCTTGCTAATTGAAGATTCCACCTTTTCATAAATATTCCTAAAAAATCAAATCTGGTAAGTTTTTCTGTCGGTTGTCGACAATGATTGACATGAGCATTTACCGTCGCTCATCCGACCACAACTTTTAAAGATGCTTACCACATCTAAAGGTATTGGTACCTTCAAAAGGATTATACCAATTTTTAGTTGAAATTCAATCAAAGAGTATTTTCTTTTCAACCATAGAAGAATTAATCAAAGCATTAGATGAGTAATCACGTCTCATTATTGCTGCCTATTTAAATCAGTCAATAACAACTCAATCGAATGATTTTTCTTTTATCAGATATTAAAAGGTAAAATTTCACTAATCAGAGATTCCACCTTTTATATATGAAACTATTTCTTCTTGCGAACTCCACTTTTTTATTTTCTCAAATTCCTTTATAAGTATTCTCCCGTTTTTTCTTAATTGCCAATTATTTTTATTTAAATTCCCCTTATGCAATTTCCATGGAGAAATTTTTCGATTTATTTTATTTACACTCGTATTATTCAAAATAAACAAATCTTTTTTTGAATTGTGCATAATTGACTTTTTATTTTTATTCTGCGGGGATGGCATAAATTTATATTTTGAGGCATCAAAATCTTTTTCATGAATTATTTCAAATTTTTTAATCTCGATATAATTACACGAATCATTTTTTTCACCATCGTCAAAAATAACTGAATTAAATTTAAAATAATCATCTGAATCATCCCCATAGATACCTATATATCCATAGTATTCGTCATCTAAAATTTTAATTTGCAAATAATTTGCTTTAAAGTCTCTTTTATTGATATTACGATAAATTTTAACATTATGAAAACCCTGATTCAAGTTTTCGAAAAGTTCGATAAATATTTTATTTTTGTTTTTACACCATAATTCTTCTTGGGATAAAATATCTTTTTTATCTTTTTCAGCATCTATCAAATCATAAATACCTACAAAAGGTGGAACACCATTCTTGTATACTTGCATTTCACGAAAGAACCTTGTTCCAGAATATCGGAATAATCCGTTTTGAGTTGCGTATTTAATTCCTAATAAATGAGCAAGATTCTCTGGAGATGTTTTTACAATGATTGACTCATTCTTATTAGTGGTAAAAACATAATATTTTCCTAACACATGATTCTTGTAATATTCAAAATTTCTCTTTATTATTTTCTCCATATTATTTCCCAAAATTTTTTTTACGAAAAAAGTCACACATTTAAACAACATGCCCTGTATGTTCCAGTCATCTGGTAATATTTCAATATCCACTTCATTTTATAGACTAAAACTTTATTATGTGAGTTGTGTTTTCATTGACTCTGAAATACAGTTAGAGATACTTTTTAATGACAGATTCTTTACGACATTAAAAATGTCTTCATGCAACAAGTCACTCTGTTCTATCCGACTCTATTATACTATATTCCAAAACACTTTAACAGATTGTTTTGAGACATTTTTAATTATAAAATTTTTATTATCATATCATCAATGTGAATATGTGATATTTTATAGTATTCTCACATATTCACATTAAATTCACATATAAACTGTATTGAATTTTCTCTAAAAAAAAAAGAGCTTACGCTCAAATTTGATTGGTAATACTCTACTTTCAAGTATCCAGGGACCCCATTATTTTTAACCCGGGGAACAGGTTGACGGGCCAATCACATCCGTTTCGTTTAAGCTTGGTCAGCTGGTTCTTATGTATACAGAGATTACACTTAGCAGGTTACTTCAGTTTCTTTCGAAAAAGCTCTACCTACCACTCCCTAGTCAAGATTTAATGTGCCTAGACTCACAAAGGAATTGGAATATTCCTATCCCTATCTATACTATAACATATTGTTAAAAATTTTCAATAAATAGTATTTTTAAAAATTTCCAATGACATTTTACATCATATTACTGGAGAGGGATGCCAGTTTGAATATATATGTAAGCTGTATACTTATGTCAATTCCAAAACATTATATCAACCAGATTATCATTTATTTATATTCAGATAATCATGAGGTGTGATACTTAAAATTTTCGATTTTTCAAAGTCTTTTGTATTCCTTGTTAAAATATATTTAGCTTTTTGTCTTTCCGCAATTGCAGAAACAACAGCATCTTCAAAATCTGAAATATCACTGGAAAGAGCTTTTTCAATATCTGCTCCCCTTGTATCTGATATCTTTATTAAATCTAAAAGATTTCTTATACATTCTTTTGCCTGTTCACTGCCAATGTATTTTCTTGCAATATAGAATATGTCCGTAATTGCCGAAGCTGATACAATAATAGTATGATTATCAATACACTTATTTAGTGCATTATATGAGTCTTCAAAGAACGGCTCTCTTTTACATAGAATATCTATAATCACATTTGTATCAACTAATATCTTCATTTCTTAGAAATCCTTTCATTTTTTATATTTTCAGTCTCTTCGTCAGTTAATGAAGGCAATATACCAACTAAATTATTTAATGAGCTTTTCTTTGCCTGCTTTGGAGAAATAATACGTGCTATCTCTATTCCTTTATTTGTAATAATAATTTCTTCTTTGTTTGCCATAGCTAAATAATCACTAAGATGACTTCTTAATTCTGTAGTATTGACTTTCATAGCGCTCCCCTCCTGTACATTAATTATAATATTAACGTACACAGAAAACAATATTAACGTACATTCTTTCAATTAGTATTTGTCAGTTTACAATACAACAACTATTAATAATGAAACCAAAATCAAAAATGAACAAGGTTAATCCTTGTTCATCATTAAGTTTAGACAGAAGTATTCAAAACCATCATCCTTATCAATCTTCCCCATTTTCATTTGTTGATCAAAATCAGCAAGTAGAGATAGATTGTAAAGTAAGGCTTCACTTGAAAAGCGCATGGCCTTTTGCATATTGAGTTTGACGCGGTATGGATTGGCCTTTAATTCTTGGGCAATCGTTGCCTGTGCCTTTCCTTCATCCATTAATACGCGTACTTGAAATAGAAAACGAATTTGACTAGCTAATAGTGCGACTATCGCGACTGGCTGCATATTGAGCTTTCTAAAGTTACGGTAGTAGGCTAATAATAGAATTCCATTTTGACTAAAGAAGGCATCTACCATTTTAAAGATGTCATTCATAGGTTCTACGACCAATAGGTTTTGTACATCTTCAAGCGTTGGATTTTTTGAATAGATGGAAATCTTTTCAATTTCATTCTGGATGCACATTGGATCCAATCCCATTCTCCCTGTCATCCAGTCTAATGTTTTAAAATCCACCTTTACACCATATTCCTTTAGTTTATCTTGTACATAAAACTTTTGTGACTTTTCATCTAAAGCTAGACAGGAATATAATGTAGCACAATTGCTGATTTCTTTGACCTTTTTCTTTCTTGTATCCAGTTTATCACTAGGACACACTAAGACTAGAATCATGTCTGTATCTTTTCTTACTAGAAAAGGATCGACTTCATAGTTTGTCGTATTCTTGCTTGAAAGAAACGTACAATTATTGACAATGATCATCTTGTCATCATCAAAGATCGAATAGGCATCTAAATCTTGTAGAACACTCGATATTTCATCTGTTTGGGCATCATATACATTTACGTTTTCTTGAATGTGATGTCTTTTTTTAATGGCCTCTAGCTTCATAGAAACCATGCTTTTGTCTTTTCCGTATAAAATATAAATCATGCCCATATTATACCAAACATTCCATCGTTTGTGACAAGAAATGAAAGGTGATGCAAAGAATAAATCGCAATACTTCCACAATCACTCGTACATAATGTATTGATATGCAGGTTTTCTAATGTTTTGAGTGTTTCAACACTTGGATGACCATACTTATTTTTATATTCACAACTTATAAGCGCAATCTTACAATCTAAAGAATCTAAAAAGTCTGGGTCTGAACTTGTATTCGATCCATGATGACCTACTTTTATGACATCCGCCTTTAAATCATATTCAGACATCAATTGTCTTTCAATTTGTTTACTGGCATCTCCCATAAAAAGATAGGTTAAATGGTCATAGGTAAAATAGCTGATAATACTTGAATCATTGGTGTCTTTAGCTTCTCTTTCACTTAATAATAAATAAAACGGATAGTCTACATTGACCTTATCATTTGAATCTTCTATGACCTGTTTGATTTCTATTTTATTTTTTAGACTATCATATCCTCCATTATGATCAAAATCATCATGTGTAAGAATTAGAGTATCGATCGTATGAATATTCTTATTTTCTAGAAATGGCATAATGATTCTTTCCACATTATCCCGATATAGGTTTTGACCACAATCAATCATCACAACACTTTTATGGAAAGGTTCTACAATCACACTGCAGTCGGCTTGACCTAGATTTAATGTATAGACTTGAAAGAATGGATTACAATATATTTCTAGTAATGGAACAAATAGTATCAATAGATATTTCCATTTAAAGTGTTTTAAGCATTGTATGTAGAAGACAATAAATAGAATCACAAATAAGATTCTAGGTGCATAATGGATTGTAAGTTCTGGGAGTTTTAGGTTTATTAGATTCTGCACCATAAATCCAAATAAGAAGATCAATCCATATAGTTTTCTAAGGATGTTAAAGAAGAGTAATGAAATAAGATTCACTTTCTTAAAATAAATAAACATCAATCCAATTAAGACCACCTTTTGTACGATCCATTTGTGTTCGGTACAAAAATAAGATACGAGTTGTAATAAGAGTGGACATACAAATGATATGGATAGTACTTGATTGGGATAAAGTATTCCAAACAAAAGAATAGTACATGCGATTTGATTGGGTTTAGATGTAAAGAATAGCGTACTCAATTGATATAGAATAAATCTTGAAAGTGAGAGTGTAAACACAAAGAAATGGCCGAATAAAATACTAAATACTAGAAGGATTCTTCTTATTTTAGTCTCATCATACTTTCGCTTTAATAAATGTAAAACTATGTAGTATGCACTCATATAGCCATATCCAAGCATCGTATAGATTTCATCAATTGTTTCATCATGTATGCCATAATATAAAGATAGAATAACCGAAGAATTGGGTTTTGACTTTAAATAGTTGTAGAGTCTAGACTTGAATGATGTCGATTTATGAATGATTTCTACAGAGTTTGTCTTAAAATGAATATTCTTATTTTCATTGTATCTTGTAAAACTAAATAGAGTAAAATTATCATCTGTATGAATGGGTTCTATGTGTTTGACTTTAACTTCATCTTGAAAGCTTAGATCTAGATCCGTCTGGATCAAAATCTTAGAACCTTTATTTTTACCAATAGAGTACCCTTTCTTGATTTCAACAATTTTATAAGTTTCATAGGTTTTAAATTCTTTTGGATATACAAGAATACAACTGAATAGACTCAATAAAATAAATAGAATCAGTATTCTTTTATCTTTAAACCGATAGTATAGATACACAAGAAAAAACAGAGTGAAGCAAAGTATACAAAGCATATCTTTTAAGATTAGACAAGCTAAAAAGCCTAATGCGAGGATCAACATCATAGGCATATCTTATCCTTGATTTTATTAAACATGGCTTCTCCAATGCCTTTGACATCTTTGATTTGTTCTAAAGATTGAAATGTGTTATTTGTTCGATACTCAATGATCCTTTGGGCAATGGCCGGACCAATGCCTGGAAGGGTTTGTAGTTCTTCAAGTGTTGCACTATTAATAGATATAAGTTTTACTTCTTGCTTTTCTGGAATCACCACGACATCTTTATCTTGCAGAATATAGTTAAAGCTGATTCTTGATGTATCACTATTTTCTAATAGGCCGCCACTTATTTTAATCAAACTTGAAATGGAGCTGTTACGCTTTAAAGTATAAACACCTGGATTTTGTATAGCACCCTTGATTTCCACTTGCATCAATGTGGGCTTAGCTTCTTGAAGTGTTATTGGTGTATATCGATTAAAGCATGTAAAGGTAAAGAAAATAAAGAGACAAAAAAAGAGAAGAGTTCGTTTCATAAATATCACCCTTCTCTTATACGTAATTTTTTGATGTTTTTCTATTTAATTTCAAGAATTTTTACATCATATGGTTCTTCAACACGTCTTACAGTACATACATCTCCAACTTTGTGGTCCATGATGACTTCTGCAAGTGGTGTTGTGTTTGAAAGCTTACCATTGAATGGATCCGCTTCAATTGTACCAACGATATTGAATGTTACTTCTTGGTTGTCTGATAAATCTAAGATTTTAACAGTTGATCCTAGTTTTACAACACTCTTTTTCTTTTTATCTTCCGCATTATCGGCTTCACTAATGATTTCTGCATTTTTGATCATTGCCTCTAATTCACGAATACGACCTTCGACTTGGGCCTGGTGTTCTCTGGCTGCATCGTAGTCGGCGTTTTCAGACAAGTCACCTTGTGCACGAGCTTCCTGCAACTCAACGATAACTTCCTGACGAACTTTATGAACTAGGTTTTCATGTTCATTGACTAAATCATTATAACCTTCTTGGGTAACGTAAAATTTTTCATTTGCCATGTGGTATCACTCCTTGTATTTAGCACAAAAAATTATAACATAATCCTTAAATTATGCAAAACATTGTTACAGATTTAAGCCTAATTCTTCACATTTCTGTAAATGTTCTTCGTATGTTTTTGTATAATATACTTTGCCATCTCCATAAATATCAGCCGCAAAGAATAGATAATCTGTTTTTTCTGGTTTCAATACGGCTTTAATGGCTTCATCCCCCGGATTCAAGATTGGTCCAATAGGTAAGCCTTCATGTAAGTACGTATTGTATGGCGAATCTATTTCTGGATTTGTTTCACAATCTTTCGGATCATTGAAATCATCATATAATGCATAACATACCGTTACACTCGATTGAAGTTTCATACCTTGATCTAAACGATTGTAGAAAACACCGGCAATTGTTTTCATATCACTTGGTTTGCTTGCTTCAAATTGAACAACACTTGCCAAACTGATAATTTGATGGATCGATAAGTCACTTTGATCAAATGCCTTTTTATTTTCTTTATACATCACATCAAAACGATCGAGTAGAACGCGTGTAATATCATCCAAAGAATCTTCTTTTTCCAAGAAATATGTGTCTGGGAATAAATAACCTTCCAATTTCACTTTATAATTGTCGTTATTTAAATCATCCACATGGATAAAAGAATAATCCTTTGCGAGTTTTTTAATATAAGAAATATCATTCCATTGATTTAAAATTTCTTCCGTAGAATACTTACCATCATAAAGTGATGATATTTCGGCCGCAATTTCTTTGGCCCATTTGCCTTCCGGTATTTTTAAAACAAGAGCATCCTTTTTAAGTTTTGTACTATCTTGAAGTGTGGATAGAATGTTTTTTACACTCATCCCATTATCCAATTCAAAAGTACCCGCCACAAAGTTTGTGTTGTGACTTGCCTTGGCATACAGCTTGGCAACACTCGCATTTGAGATTAGATCCTCTTTTTTCAAATTTTCTAAGACTGAATCAAATGATTCATTGTTTTCAATGGTAAATACTACTTCCTTATCCCCGTTGCCCGTACTTGATAATCCATTCTTTACGACAAAAATAGATCCAAGACCGGCGATAATTAAAATGAATACAACGACTAATAGGACAACTCTTACAGAATTGACTTTTCGCCTAGTCGGCATTTTCCTCGTCCTCAACAAACGTGTTGATTACTTCTTCTACCATTTCCCATTCGGCTTCGCTTTCAATAGGAATCAACTGACCTTTGTCGTCATAGCGAGATGCGAATACTTCGCCCTCATCATTGTCTGGATCTTGGAAAACCACATATTGGCATCCCGTTTCATCACTGTCGAAAGTGAATAGGATGGTCATCTTTTTTTCGTTTCCATCTTCGTCATATACATATAAACTATTTGAATCTAACATAAATATACTTTTCCTTTCAAAAATAAAGGAGGACTTAGAATCCCCCGTTTTGTCTGTCTAAAAAACTCTGTAAAATTTGAACGGCAGCCATCTGATCAATTACTTTTTTACGTTTCTTTCTAGAAACATCCCCCTGTAGTAAGATTTTTTCGGCCGCAACCGTTGTTAGTCGCTCATCCCATAGATGAACTGTAATACCCGAAGATTCTAATTTCTTGGCAAATTCACAAGATATTTCACCACGAATTCCGATATCTCCATTCATGTGCTTTGGCAAGCCTAAAACTACTTCTTTGACTTTATTTTCTTTTAATAGCCTTAAAACTTCTTCTAAACAAGCATCATAATCATCTGATTCAAAACGCACTGTCGTTAAAGCACGACACGTAATATGAAGCGCATCACAAATCGATACACCACAAGTTTTTGAACCAAGATCTAAACCAATTATACGATCCATTATTTCTCTAAATACGCACGTACAAGTTCTTCAATGATTTCATAACGTTCAATCTTTTGGATCAAGTTACGAGCATTCTTGTGAGAAGAAATATACGCTGGGTCGTTACTGATCAAATAACCAGCAATCTGATTTTCTGAATTATAACCACGTTCTTCCAAAGCATCACTTACTTCACGAAGAATCATCTTGATATTCTCACGACGAATCTCTTCCGTAGTAAATGTCATTGTTTCGGTAATGTCTTTCATAATTTCACACTCCTTAACACGTTTTTATTATATATGAATCTCAATCAAAAAGAAAGCGATTTATCTAAAAGTGAGATATTCGAGCCCTAATCTGCAAAAAAGACACCGAAGTGTCTCTTTTGGATGATCATTGTCCCTGTATTGTTTTTTGAAAAGGGCCCAGGGTGGCGATGGCATCATCAGCGCTCCAAAGTTTTTTAAGTTCCTCGCCTTTATAGTGTATATATAATACCACTACTCACCCCAAATACAATACATACAATCACTCTTTTGTTGAATGTCCTCTAACACAAAGATCCATTTTGGACATAATTTTAAATTCTGTTCTCGATTCTTTACCTCAATAATTGTTTCAATCGACATTTGAAGCATTCTTCTTTCAAAATCTTCATACGATTTATGTTGTACATCTAACCCAAAAAGTTCATACATCATAGAATATTCATTGTCTTTTACTTCATTCAAATCCACTATGATCTTACGCATGCTTAGGCCTCTTCAAATTGAGCATTATATAACTTCGTATAGAAGCCATTGCGCTTCATCAACTCATTGTGACTACCTACTTCAACAATGTCTCCATGATCCATCACAATAATATTATCCGCATCACGAATCGTAGATAGACGGTGCGCTATCACAAAGCTAGTACGACCCTTCATCAACTCATCCATTCCCTTTTGGATCAAGACCTCCGTACGTGTATCCACACTACTTGTGGCTTCATCCAAAATCAAGATCTTAGGATCTGCCAAGAAGGCACGGGCAATCGTTAGTAATTGTCTTTGTCCCTGGCTAATATTACTAGAAGCTTCATTTAATACCGTATCATAACCATGATCTAAGGTATGGATAAAGTGATCCACATGCGCTGCCTTAGCCGCTTTCACGACTTCTTCATCCGTTGCGTTAGGTCGTCCAAATCGTAAGTTTTCTAGAATGCTCCCTTCAAATAGCCAGGCATCCTGCAATACCATACCCACCATATTACGTAAACCACTTCTTGTATAATCCGTAATATTATGGCCATCAATATAAATAGCGCCTGAATTTAATTCATAAAAACGCATCAATAATTTGACAATCGTTGTTTTACCTGCACCTGTTGGTCCTACAATGGCAGTTGTTTGGCCTGGCTTGATATACATAGAAAAATCATTGATAACAATCTTACTTGGATCATATCCAAAACATACATTCTCAAAAGTCACTTGACCTTGAACATCATCTAATACAACTGGATTTTCTACTTCAGCCACCTCTTCTTGACTTGCCAAGAATTCAAATACACGCTCTGCAGCTGCAGCTGTACTTTGTAACATATTCATGGATTGTGAGATTTGTGAGATGGGCTGAGTAAAGTTACGTGTATAGGTAATAAACGATTGAATATCACCTACCGCAATTTCACCATGAATCGTTAAATACCCACCTAGAATACATACACCCACATAGCCAATATTTCCAATTAGGTTTGTCAAAGGCATCATAAGACCAGATAAGAATTGAGATTTCCAAGCACTTGTATAGAGTTGATCATTATATTCTTTAAAAGAATGTAAAGAATCTTCTTCCCCATTAAAAGCTTTCACAATTGTATGTGCTGCATACATCTCTTCAATATGTCCATTGACTAAGCCTAATGATTTTTGTTGCGCCTTAAAGTAGCGTTGACTCTTCTTCACGACAACCATGACTAAGATCATACTTAATGGAATTACCACTAGAGCCATTAATGTCATTTTCCATGAAATACTAATCATCATGACTAGAAAGCCAATAATTTGTACAATACTTGATACCATAGTGGATAAAGATTGGTTTAAAGATTGAACCAATGTATCCACATCATTGGTAAATCTTGAAAGAATATCTCCATGAGAGTTTTTATCAAAGTAAGATAGTGGAAGCTTATCAATCTTTTGATTCATTTCCTTACGAAGCTGATATCCCATTTTATTCGATACACCACTCATCAACCAGCCTTGTAAATACGAGAAGGCTGTACTCATGGCATAGATAGCTAATAATAAGGCACACGTTTTTTTGATCGCATCAAAGTCAATGCCACCCTTGCCCTGTACTTTATTCATAAAGCCCTTGGCAATCTCGGTAATAATGTTACCTTGAATCTTGGGCCCAATGACCATAATACATACGGATACAACAGCACAAAGAATACCAATTAAGAAGGTGAATTTAAAAGGTTTGATATAATTGAACAACTTCTTCATGGTACCCTTGAAATCTTTTGCCTTTTCACCACCACGCATACCATGGCCCATAGGACCTCTTGGACGATTGTTTTGTTTCTGATTAGACATTGGCAAGTTCCTCCTTTGTCAACTGGCTCGATGCGATTTGTTGATACACATCACAAGATTCCATCAATTCAGCATGTGTTCCTTTTCCAACCATTTTCCCTTCATCGAGTACAATGATTTGATCGGCATGTAGAATACTTGAAATACGTTGGGCTACAAGTAATACCGTGCTCTTTGTTTCTTTACAAGACTTCGCCAAAGCTTCTCTAAGTTTGGCATCCGTTTTAAAGTCTAATGCACTAAAGCTATCATCGAAAATATAGATTTCAGGCTTACGCACAATGGCACGTGCAATCGATAGTCTTTGTCTTTGTCCACCCGATACGTTTGTACCACCTTGACTAATTTCAGAATGAATGCCTTCTGGTTTTTTAGAAACAAATTCCATACTTTGAGAAATAGATAAAGCGGACTCAATATCATTCTTGCTCGCATCTTTCTTGGAATATAATAAGTTGGATTCAATGTCTCCCGATAGTAACATACCCTTTTGTGGTACATAGCCAATGCGACTTCTTAAATCCGCTTGTTTAACATCACGAATATCTACACCATCCACACAAATAGATCCACTTGTCACATCATAAAATCTTGGTACTAGATTGATCAATGTCGATTTACCAGATCCTGTACTTCCAATAAAGGCTGTTGTTTCACCTGGCTTTGTTTCAAAGCTAATATGGCTTAAAACATCTTCATCGGCACCTGGATATCTAAAAGATACGTTTTTAAAGGATACAATGCCTCGCATAGAAGATGAAAAATCTACAGGATTTGATTTGTCTTTCACAGTAATCTCACTGCTTAATACTTCATGAATACGTAATGCACTGACATTGGCACGAGGAAGCATAATCGCAACCATGGTGATCATTAAGAATGCCATGATTACTTGCATCGCATACTGCATAAAGGCCATGATACTACCAACTTGAATGATTCCTGAATCCACTTGTTTGGATCCAAACCATAGAATCATTAGTGTTGTACCATTCATTAAAAACATCATAATTGGCATCATAAATGCCATAGCTCGTGTTGTAAATAAAGAAATAGAAGTAATGTCTTTATTGGCTTTATCAAATTTAGCTTCTTCAAGATGCTCATTATTGAACGCACGAATGACTAACATTCCATCTAATAATTCTCGTACAACACTATTCATCTTATCGATCATTTTCTGCATGATCTTAAATTTTGGCATAACAATCATAAAGATCATAAATACAACACTTAAAATGATCACAACACATAAAGCTAGAATCCAAGTCATATTGGCTCCTGATTCAATAACGTGTAGTATGGCTCCAATACCAATAATAGGTGCATACATGACAATTCTTAAAAACATAGCCACAGTCATCTGTAGTTGTTGAATATCATTGGTTGTACGTGTAATTAAAGATGACGTACTAAAAGTATTTAGATTCTCATTGGAGAAATGAGTGACCTTTTCAAATACGGCTTCACGCAAATCTTTAGAGAAGCCTGCCGCAATACGACTTGCCAAAAATCCGACTAGAATTGCACATACAGCACTGCCTAGGGCATAACCTAACATCTTAAGTCCTGAAAAGATAATATAGTCTTGTTGGATTTTTTCCATATCCATTCCTAGATCACTATATTCCTTCTTTAAAAATTGTGAGCTCATGCTTGTTACTGTCGAATCTCCGAGTTTAGAAATCTCGGATTTTGCAGCTTTTCTATATGTATCCATACCATTCATCATCAGTAGTTGAGGAATTTGTACATTGCTTTCTTTAGCATCCTTACTCACTTCTACCATTGTCATTTGAAGTAGGGTCAAAGTGGAAGAAAGCTTTTTTTCCTTTTCTTCACTGATATCTTTTAATAGATATACATTCTCTGTTTTCAAGGCTGGAATTCTTGTTTTCTCTTCCTTAGTTGCCTTGCTTGGTGTAACCAGCTTATAAGAAGATGTCATTAAATTTTTTTCGGAATCGGTTGCGAACATTACATACGAATTGAATGTACTTTCACGAACCTGTTCATAGACACCACTTTCAATACCCCCATTTTGAATACCTGTATTGACAATGTTTTGCATATAATCCGGCATTGTCAGTTCGCATGTGGCTTGTCCAAACAACAAGCCAAGGGCAAGGACAATGGATAGCCAATACGGTTTTAAATATTTCATAATCTTTGTCATTCTTTATTTTCCTCCATATAATGAGCTGTCTTTTTTAAAATGTCTCTTAAATGCGCACAGTCAGATGTCCCAAGATAATCTAAATATGAATATACATTAGCCATATGGGTGTCCATACGCTTTTGAAACATGTCAATTGCCTCCGGAACAATTTGAATATAGACCGTTCTACGATCCGTATTCGAATGTACCCTTTGAAGAAGACCCTTCTTTTCAAATCCAGCAATCATCTGCGATACAGCTGCTGGAGATACACCGAGAATATTTGCCAGTTCACTCATTGTGATCTGATGATTTTCTGCTTTATAAATCGTTTTAAACAACATCACATCTTTGATTCTAGGCCCATCTTTACAATGACGGTTATTTCGAACAAAGTTCGTGACTTTATATGTTAGATCAAACAATAAATCTAGTACTTCATCTTGAACTTCCATAAGAACCTCCAATTTTATTTAAGTAGCTTAACTATATACCTACTTAACTATTTAGTCAATAAAAAAGAACACAGATAATCTGTATTCTTTTTGTAAAAAAATTTATGATTTATATTAGTATGTGCCAGCTTTGCTAATTGCATCTTCAATTAGATCTTCCATGTTTTTTTCAATATCACCATAAACATTTTCACTGTAACAATAAATTGAATCATAACACGTAACATAACTTGACAATCTCTTACAATTTTTAGCTAGAATGCAATCAAATGGATTATTTCCTTTATTTGTCTGTTTACCATCTTTATTTTTTAGATTATGAATGTATATACCGACAATACCTTTTTTAAGTTCATACGCTTTTTGTATTTCGTACTTAACCCATTTTCTATCCGATGTTGTTTCTCCCACTAGCACAACTAAACAAGAACGCATCGCCAATTGCTTATCAATCCATGCTTTAATATTAGCATCAGACTTTTCTTTAACCTCTTCCCAATCATTGTCAGAAAAAGTTGATGAACCATCTACTTTTCCCATATTCCTAACTTGAGACGCTCTCCATACATCCTTTTTATACTCAAAACTAAAAAACACTTGTCTCTTTGCCATAATTTTATTTCCTCCTTAATTCATTAATTAAATTAATGATATTCTGCACCATATCTCCAATTGGCATTTGTTCATTTAATTTTTTAAATTTCTCCACAACACAGCTGTCGACTTCACCATAATACTTTTGTAAATCAGAATTAACATCATCCCAAAGTTTCTTTGTCATAAAGCCCGTACATCCGACTGGAATTAAAATATTATTTTTTTCTTTTGCGATTTCAAATTCCGATTTTACTCCATTGGCATCAACCACAACGTTATTGTCTATTTTATTACCAAAAACAAATATTGATACTCCTGCTCTTGAAATCATGTCTTCACGATATCTTTGCCAGAGTTTTTTCACGTCTTCTCCTTGTGGAAATGGTCTAAGCAATAAACGATTATCGATTGATTCAGTATTACTCATATAAATTTCTTCTAAAGCACCTGATATAACAGAGCTCCCCACTCCTAATCCAAATCCTGAAATTATATTAAAGTCGTTTTGTATCAATTGTTTACTTAACAATTTAATAAAATAATCAGCTTCTTCTTTCGAAAAACTTCCATATTCAGCTGCACTACCAGATATGAACACGTTATTTTGATTTAATTTTCTTTCTATTTCTCGAAGAATATCTGTAATTTCTGAATAATCATCAATCAAAAGTGGAGTTATGCTATATCTTTTTAAATCATTTAAAAAATACTCATTCCTTTTACGGGCATATTCAAACTCTGCATCACATTCAAAATCATTTCTTTGAAGTGATTTCATAATCGCATAATGTTGTCTAGCATTTTGTTCATATTCAACCCTTACACGACTCAAGATGTAGTCTAAGTTTGGATCTTGAAAACTAAATCCAACAAACAAAAATGTCTTAGATATTAAATCTCCTGTTAACGCTGATAAAAACTGTTTGTGTTTCTTATAATACCTCTCATAATCATCCTTTATTAAAACCACTTCGTCAAGGCTATCTTTATCCCCATGCATTTTATATAAGATACATTCCCTATTCGGCATTGTATTTGATAAATCCTGATTTCTCTTTTTTACATCAAGATTTTTTCTTACATTTCTAAATGCTTGTTCAATTAAATCATCATAATTTGTTGTCCAAATAACATTTATTGGTAATCTTGCCAGGATTTCATGATTTTTTGTCGGACCTTTTTGTTTAGTAAATTCTTTACATAAAACCTTATTAATCTGCAGTCGATTTCCATTTTTATTAAATGAGAATTGAGCTAATGTAGCTAAATCACGCTCTTTATTAATATCGAGACCTAATCCCATAGCAATTGATGACAGTAATGTTTTCCAATCTACGTATCCCGATGCTTTCGAAAATCCTGCCCCAGCAAAAAACGCAGCATTTTCATTTCTTATTTCATCAACATAATAATCAATAAAGTTTTTGATTTCATCATTCATCTTCAACACCTCTTTTCTATTAACTATTCAACCAATATTCTAACGGCTCAAGTGTCTTATTTATTCCATTTTTTTTGCATATATAAAACCCTTGTTTTACGTTGCAACCATTGGTGTATTTTTCATTCCCATCATAATATGCGATATACGGATATATCTGCAAATATTCATGTCCTTTGTACATACTATCCTGCGTATTCTCTGGTTTAATCGCAAAAACCGCTATATTATTTGAATCATATTTTTTCGCATCTCCATAACCAAGTTCCCAATTACACCATTTAGATTCTATCGCGCCATTTGTTGCTAAAAGAATAAACTTTTTACATCCTGTAATTCTCTCCTTTATCTTTGATGCTGTTATTCCTGATGTAGTATTAGGCATTGATGAATCTCTACTGTCAATATAAGCTTTGATATCATACTTTTTTTCTAACAACCCAATTAATCCAGAAATTTCTTCTAAGTCATCATGTTTATGTGATATGAATACAGTTGTTTTGGCAGAACCATCTCTTTTATACTGAGGAGTTACTTCCTTTCTAGCCTCATTTAAATTGAGTGTTCTATACCCTTTGAAAATTGATTTTTCAAATATTTCCTTTGTCATATTTACCTCCAAATTTTAATAAATTCAATTCAACTAATATCTTCCAATTTAACTACTTATCAATCAAAGGCCACTTCTTCTTCAGCAATGTGATAGATGTTAATCTGATTTTCTACATCCAATTTATTAACAATCCAACCTTTAAATTGACATAATTGAATAAAGTCTTTAATACGGTTTACTCCATTAATTTCCTTTAGAGTTACAATTACACCAAATCTCATGTTGTAACCATCTTTTTCATTTAATCGTTCTTTAGTTCTGACACTCAAGCCCCATAATCCATTTGAATTATTTGGTTTTGGTTGTCTTTTCTTTCCTGTAGGTGTCAACAATTCATCACGTAACAATTTGACGTTATCCCATTTTCTATACTCTTTTCGAGCTTGTCCTTCATAAAGAATGATTCTCTCATCTTCAGATTGTTTATTCTTATTAATGGAGTTGATTCCTATTTTCCCATTCTTTTTCTTTTTCAATGTACCAAAATGAATATCTAATTCAGTATTCGTGTAATCTACTCCTTGGTTTCTAGAACATTTTGGAAAATAGCATAAAGTAGCTTTAGCCACAAACGGGAATTTTTCTTTATCTTCGGGAATAGGAATATTATATGCAAATGTATCATAATCCAATGTGAATCCGTTGATCATAAATTTAATTTCATCATCTGGTGTTTCGATTATTTGATTAATATGTTTTGGAACAACACCATAACCTATCTTTTGCGGGCTATACTTTTCTTTATTCCATCCTGCTGCTGAGTCAATAATCAAAGCCTTCGCTAATTCTCTTGTTAGGCCTAAAACTTCGATCAGATAAGATAGTTTTCTCGCAATCCAAGGAGCAGCAAAGGATGTTCCACGCACAAGTTTTTCTCCTGAAGGTGCGTATGCTTTTATTCTCTTATCATCGGTGCCACCATAATAGCTTACATCTGGTTTATTGAAAAAAGATAATACCAAACCTTCTCTAGTATAATCGGCTGGTTTACCATTAAAATCAACTGAATTAACAACTAATGAGTTAATAGAATCTGCAGGAGCTCCAATCTTTTTTGCGTTAAATCGTGATGTTTTATTTGTACCTGCAACAACAAATATCACATCATTCTCATATTGGATTTTATCTAGAATTGCCGCTTCCGGAGAAATGAAGTTTGAATTAATTTCTAATGCAGAACCTAAAGATAAATTCCAGACTTTTATATCTCTATTCGATTCTACAATTTCCTTTATGGCTCTCATTACTGCAAATGAACTAAAGCTACCACTTTTGGCAACACCAAAATGTCTAACCTTAAATCTTCCACATCCGTCATCCAGTTCTTTATTGATATTTGGTCCATCAACAATAATAGAACTTACCATCGTACCATGATCATAGTCTGATTTTTCCAATACATTGCCATCAACCATATTTTTAAATTCAACCCATTCAGAAAAATACACTTTCTCATCAAACATTGTGTCAATGACTCCAATTGTCGGCTCATTTCCAGGGTGTGGTATTGAGATACTACTTTTTTCACCATCTTCAAAAGATTCTTTTTCAAACTTGGAAATATCTGTTACTGCCATTGAGATTAAATATGGAGCTTTAGATAGTAACATCTTATATTGATCAGGTCTAAGTAAAAGTGTTGTCTCATCAATACTCCTTACATCTAAAAAGTTAATATCTAATTGTTTCATGATGTCCGAAGTTTTGGTTCCCGTTTCATAAATTGTAACGATTGCCTTATCATTCATGTCACTCACATCTTGATCTACGCCAAATTTTTCAACATAAAAAGCATCAACAATCGTATTAACAAATCTTGTTCTTGATACTTTGATTTTCGTTTCATCTTCGAACAATTTTTTATACTTTTTCGAATTAATATCCTCTATTGTGTCATGACTAATAACATTACCAAAATAATTTTGAACAACAGATATTACATTTGCAAGATTTTCTATAGCAGCCTCTAATTTATAACTTTCTAAACAATGAGTAATAATATGTTTTGGATTGTTTTCATCCGTGAACTTAGCTCCTACAATCGTATCGTTGTTTTTCTTTGAAGAACTTTCTAATATCCCTTTGATTCGGTTTGATTTAGCAACTACTGTGTTATAATACACGCTCACTAGTGGATTTATTTGTAATTTTTCATTTTGCCAAAACTTTTGAACATTCATTAAATCATTCTTCAAATTCATCAAGTGTTCAACTGTTACAAATTTATTCTTAGGCAAATTGGTGGGTCCCATAGGACCATTTTTTCCGGGTTCAAAAGTGCCTTTTAATTGTAAAATTTCATTCATATACAATTACTCCTTTAATTCTCTTTGTACTTGGCTTTTTGATATACCTGTAAGTATTTCAATCTCTCTAACAGTGAATCCTTGACTTTGTAACTGCTTTAGATCCTTTATATCCTCTTTATAAAAATTCCTATAAACTCTTCTTAAATAATCAAATTCATCATTCGGATTACTAAATGCCAAAGAAGTTCTTATAATGTTTTTCAAATCTCCAGGATAAGGTATAGGATCTACAGAAGAGATTATTTTTCTGAACAATCTCATATTACTTCCAACATTTTTAAACTTAGATAAATAATGTTTTAATATGATTTCAGAAATATCAACTAAATCTTCATGTGAATATCTATTAAAATCAATGACTGAATCAAATCTTCTTACTAAAGCCTTATCAAAATGATTAAATAGATTTGTTGTCGCAATTAAGAGTACCTCGTCATTTAGATTATCCAATCCCTTTAGCACAGAAGTGGTTGCTCGTCCCATTTCTCTTAAATCATTAGAATCCGTCCTATCTAATGCAAGTGCATCTATTTCATCAAATAAAACAACAACTTTTTCTGGTGAAAACAAGCCATTTATTTCATCAAATAATTGTGCTATATTTTTTGCAGTTTGACCAAGCTTGCTGTCAATCAAAAACGCAAAATCAACCATATACAATTCTCTATCAAGAATGCGCGCTATCTGTTTTGCAGATTCTGTTTTCCCAGTTCCTGGTGCACCTTGAAACAAGAACTTGTTAACACCGATTCCATGCCCAGCCGCATTTACTATTCCCACTATATCGTCCTTGATACAATCTGGTAATGGTAACGGGTCTCCATTAACCTCTAGTTTCTTTACAAAAGCCAAATCATCCTCTTCCATCTGTGGAACAAAAGTATTCGCGTTTGATAAAAGTGCCATAATATATTCAGCTAGTTGATAATCACCATTTTTATCAAATTCATTTGCTATTTGATAAGCCTCGTTTCTAAAGGCAGAGTCATTTCTTTCTGCGTGGTATTTTATTAAATTTATAATATTTGCCTTTTTCATTTTGATACCTTCCATCTCTCTTGTTATCGTTGCTTCTATTTTAACATAGTTGGGACACACTTTCAATTATTGGGACATACGTTAATTTATACGTTTATAAAAAAACGCCTAGAGCTTATCTCTGGGCGTTTGATTTGTACTATCCTAATTTCTTAAGGATGTTATCCAATTGTGTTTTCGTCATTTCTAACTTTTCTGTGTAAGATGCTAGTTTTTCTTTTTCTGCATTGACTTTTGCTTCTGGTGCTTTATTGACGAATCCAGGATTTTTCAACATGCCTGAACAACGTTTGATTTCGTTTTCTAGGCGTGCAATTTCTTTTTCTAGTTTTCCCTTTTCTTCTTCTAGATCAATTAATGCATCCATTGCAACTGTTAATACGGCTTTTTCGATTGTACGAGAAAGTACGTCTTCTGTATTAAGGTCTTCTTTGACTGTGGCGTGTGCCATGCGTGCTAGGATGGCAGTTGATTCTGTATTTAGTGCTACATAGCCATTGTCGTTGTGTAGTGAGATTATTAAATCTTCACTTGGTTTCATTGCGTATTCGACTTTGATTTCACGTACGGTTTGAATAGCACTGATAACTAATGCCATTTCGTCTTTTTCTGCGTCTGTGTATTCGAATTCAACTTTTTCTGGCCATGTTTCTACGTTTAAGCTTTCTTTTTCGTGTGGCAAGTTCAAATAGATTTCTTCTGTCACAAATGGCATGAATGGAGATAATACTTTTAGGATTCCCATCATGACTGTATATAGTACAGCTTTTGTATTGGCTACTAAGCTTTCATCATCTGAATATAGTGTGGCTTTTGATAGTTCAATGTACCAGCTGCAGAAGTCGTCCCATACGAAGCTATATAGTTCGTTTCCTACAATAGCTAATTCATATTTGTCCATGTTTGTTGAAACGTGGTCTAATACTTCGTTAAAGCGTGCTAGGATCCATTTGTCTACGCTGTTGGCTTTTGACATATCTAGTTCTGGTTTTGTATCCCCAATTTGCATTTGAACATAACGTGCTGCGTTCCAGATCTTGTTAATGAAGTTCCAGCTTGCGTCCATCTTCGTTTCATCAAAACGTAGGTCTTGTCCTGGTGTTGAGTTTGTTGTTAAGAAGAAGCGTAGTGCGTCGGCACCTTTTTCTTGAATCACATCCATTGGATCAATACCGTTTCCTAATGATTTAGACATTTTGCGTCCTTGTGTATCACGTACAAGTCCGTGGATCAATACATCTTTGAATGGACGGTTCTTCATGCAGTAGCGTGTTTGGAAGGCCATACGTGCTACCCAGAAGAAAATAATGTCATATCCTGTTACTAATACATCATTTGGGAAATATCTTTCTAGATCGGCTGTGTTTTCTGGCCAGCCAAGTGTTGAGAATGGCCATAATGCACTTGAGAACCATGTATCTAATACGTCTTCGTCTTGTGACCAGTTTTCAATGTCTTTTGGATCTTCCATTCCCACATAGATTTCACCTGTTTCTTTGTTTGTCCATGCTGGAATTCTGTGTCCCCACCATAACTGACGTGAGATACACCAGTCTTCAATGTTTTCTAGCCATTGTTCAAATGTTTTATTGAAACGTGGTGGTACAAAGTTAATTCTTTGATCTTCGATTTCTTGGTTCTTTAATACTTCTTCAGCCAATGGTTTCATCTTTACAAACCATTGTTTACTTAAGTATGGTTCTACAATGACGCCTGTTCTTTCTGAGTGTCCTACTTGGTGTAAGTGTTCTTCAATGTGATCTACAACACCCGCTTTTTTAAAGTCGTTAACTAAGGCTTCACGGCATTCAAAACGATCCATACCAGCATATTTACCACACATATCATTCATGGTTCCATCTGGATTCATACAGATTGGCATTGGCAAGTTGTATTTTTTAGCTAATGCGAAGTCATTAGGGTCATGTGCTGGTGTACATTTCATTACAGCTGTACCGAAACTCATGTCAATATAGTCGTCTGCCATGATTGGAAGTTCGTCTCCGTTGGCAGGGTTAATGGCATGCATTCCAACAATGTCTTTATATCTTTCGTCATCTGGGTGTACAAAGATAGCTTGGTCGGCAAACATAGTTTCTGGACGTGTTGTCGCAATCACTAATTCTTGTCCTGTTTCAACTACTTTATATTTGAAGTAGTACATGTGACCCATGATTTCTTTGTGTTCAACTTCAATGTTTGACAATGCGGTTTTAGCTTCTGGGTCCCAGTTAATAATTCTTTCACCTTGATAGATTAATCCATCATTGTATAAATCTACAAAAACTTTACGAACGGCATGAGATAATCCTTCGTCTAATGTAAAGCGTTCACGACTGTAGTCTAAAGATAATCCTAACTTAGCCCATTGGCTACGAATCGTCGAAGCATATTCTTCTTTCCATTCCCAAGCTCTTTCTAAGAATTTTTCTCGTCCAATGTCATAGCGAGAAATTCCTTCTGATTTTAAACGAGCATCTACCTTTGCCTGTGTCGCAATACCCGCGTGATCCATTCCGGCTACCCAACATACATCATAGCCTTTTAATCTTTTATAACGACATAAAATATCTTGTAGTGTTGTATCCCATGCATGTCCCAAGTGTAACTTTCCTGTTACGTTTGGTGGAGGGATCACAATACAATATGGGCGTTTAGACATGTCGCCCGCTGTGAAATATCCTTTTTCAATCCAATTTTGGTATTTATCATTTTCTACTGCTAAATGATTATACTTTGCTTCCAACGTCATCCACAATCATCCTTTCCGTACATATAAAAAAGCACATCCCCATAGGACGTGCTTGACGTGGTACCACCTAATTTTATTCTCATTCACATTAACGCTGTGTCACGAAATTTACTACTCTTAGTTCATAAATCCAACTCAAAGACTACCTTCATTTATCCAACACACAAACTTTCACCAAATGCTTGCTCTCTATAGAATTGGTATAAACTACTCCTTCTTGTCATCGCTTTGAGTTTAGTTTATCAAAGAAAAAGTAAAAACTCAAATCATTTTGAAAAATTAGTTGTTTTATTCTCTACTTTACTATATGATGATTAAAGAAAGCGGTGTAAACATGGATAATCAATTATACAATCAAATCAAAGCTGTTCACGAACAATATATTAAAGAACAGAATCGTTTAGAAGACGAAATCGATAGACTACGACGAGAAATCGTTTGTCTAGATAATGAAGACGAAATTGAGGCGTTAAATAAGCTCGTTAAGATCGATGATACTAAGCGTAAGATGGTTGTAGAATTCATTCATAGTTTAGATAAGATTGTAGAACAGTAATCTACAATCTTTTTTGTTTGTTAAAACTCACCATTTTTATAAGCTCTGGCGATCACATATGAAGGTTCATAATAAGCACTACAATTATAATCATCAATAATCAAACAAATAGGATCATTATAGATTCGTATAAGTCCTTGTATATAATCTTCATTTGGAAGTAATGCATCAATGATTAATCTTGCGTATACTTTCCCCATATCCAATTCAGTTGGAATACGAGAACATAATTCACTATTTACATTTTCAATATAAAAACTACCATACTCTAGTTTATATTCATCCATCAAATCATGTACTATCTTATCTGGATTATCACTATGTAGAACATTCGCAACACGAATAAGATGATACAACTGATCATATCCCAGTTGATTCACAACATATTGATTTCGTTGATGAAGAAACCGAGATGTCTTTTCAATGATAAAACATACATAAAACAAATCATTTTCTGTTACTAGTTCATCAAAGTATTTATTTCTCATAAATTGTAGCTCCTTTGATATGAAAGACATTTTAAAGCTTCTTCTGTACAAAAAACAATTTGATGCGTAGGATACTTAAATTTAACAAGCTCCCAAAAAGCGGTTCTAGAAATCAAGCCACGCGCAAAATCATCCACATAATTCCAAATCGTATCATCTGCCATAGGCCCTTCTACAATATCATACGTATGCGTTATTCCTCTTCTTGACGAAACAACAAAGTCTAGCCATTCATCGCTCATCTGTTCGAAAGCCTTACAGTTTAAATCCAAATTTTCCGTATACATATATACATTCACAATATGATTATTCTTTTTAGTTAATGACCATCGCATTGCTTGTTTTTCAAAATTCGTACAATAGAATCCATATCCAAAATCTTTATAATACCCATCTGTAATAATTTTAGGTTGGTTTACAATCACATTACTACCAAAATACACTTCCATACATCAAAACTCTTTTCTTATTCAATAAACTCACAAATGACCCTTTATTTAACATGAATTTAACCCTTATGGTAATATCAAAATAAACGACTACGACTCCTTCATTTTTAAACAGTGCAAAGAAATACTTCAATTGATTACGAATAATGAAGAAAATTTAGGTTATCATAACCGTTGATCAGAAAAAAAGCCTCTCGTTACAGAAATGCAACAATTGAATATCAGATTATGACAATCAGCCTGGTAGCGGCCAACCACTGGGCTGATTTCTATATATTTATTTCAGAACTGTGCTCAGAAACAAAAGGCAACAAAACCAGCATTATGTTAAAGGCATAATCAATTAGCTCTATATACTCACTTGGATCGTTTAGAGCATCTATTACTATTTCTAATTGTTCATACCACCAAAGAAAATTTGCATAGCATCTAATAATTCTCTATTTTGCTTATCTGCATATTCAATCAGTTTATCAACAATACTTTCAACCAAAATAAAATCGTCCCACAAAATGTGAATTAGATTAATTAGATGCTTAGTGTATGCATTTATGTTAGAAAGACATTTGTCATCAACAGATACTTGAAGGATTTGCTGATACCTCTGAAGGTATAAATGCATTTCACCAAGCTTCTTCATAGCTTCAGTCCACAATCCAAGAGATTTAGTTGCGCTAATTTTCTCATTCAGTACAGGTTCTATTTCGCAAGGATACATTGATTTAGTTATGTTGGACTCCTCTGTATCCAAAAGTTTAAAGAACGGAATCGAGTAAACTATTGGTGAGAACGCACCTGAAAATACAGGCACATAGGCTAAGTCCAAAGATTGTGTTTCCAAATACCATCTATCACTTGATGGCAAAATACTATTCTTAAATGCATCTCTAATTGTCATTACAATCTTAGTGTACTCATTTTCAAGGCTGTTATCTTCCATATTGTAATCAACACAAATATAAGCATATTTCTCTCCCTTAAGAAACGTACCATTAAGCTTTGTAACAACTTTTGAAAGTGTATCATTAAAATAGTTAGTTCCTTTTCGATATTTTAGTTTAGAATCATAAGCAATGGCATTGCCTTTAGGCGGATTATCAATTACGTAACGACAGACATTAACTAAAGTAAGCATATTTTCGAGTTCTTGTCTGTAAAAGTTTTCATCAAATGAACTATAGTCAGAAAACAACAAATTAAACTCTTTCTGAAATTCTACAAGTGCTTTCGATGCAGAATACAAATTATACATAGCAAGCTTTGGATTTTTAACAAGGCTAATATCTTGCTTCTTAATTCTTACACGTAGAATCTCTCCAAATTGATTATAGAAATTGTCTAATGAAGAATATACTTCATTCAAACGTTTTTTGAAATTTTCGTACTTTCTAACAGAAAGTAATTGACGCATCGGGAAAAATTCTGCAACAGGACTTTTAGTATTTCCTTCAGAATAAAGGCAGTATGAGTCAACAGCTAAATGAGGAAGCCGATTTTCGTTAAATGTTTGTTTTCTAAACGCTTTCAACCTATCGTCTATTCTTTTTCCTCGATTCTGCGTAGATTTCCCTTTCTTATATACATCATCAATAAATTTGATTGTTTCAACTATTAAATCGTTAACATTTCTTCTCGTCTCTTCTATATCAATTACATATTCCTGCCACGAAGAAGGGCGCAAGCTATTATAATCAATTCGTATTTTTGTCCACCCATTCAATTCAGATACCCAGTCATTAGGACGATTACTTCGATGGATATGAAGTTTGTTATCAAAAGCTTCAATCCCCAAATCACGAAGAAGATCAACACCTATTAGCTCAATTTCAATATACTCTTTGTCAGGATACAGTTGTTTTAAAATATCAAGCATTTTCATACGCCAATAATGATTTGTGTTATTGGTGCTATCTAGCCCCTCCGTTTCTGTCATAAGGGGCGGAATAAATTTGCAAGACACTTTATCACTCGTGACTATAAAAGAAAGTACATACATTTCATTGATCAGCCTTTCCTCAAATACATCTAAAGCTAACAAATAACTTTCAAACAATGCTGGATGCTCAAAGTGAATATAACGGATGGGCAAGCCCATCCAATACGGTAAAATAAGTCCAGTCGATACGGTGCCGAAGTCCATTGAATCCGTTGTATAAGTCCACACCTATATTGTAGATATAAAATGTCATCCTCCTGTTGTAAGATATCTAAATGTCTCTGATTGATGAATTGGGTGGCTCTCAGCGGTGGACAGAGTGGCTCTGAGTGCGTGGAATACTCAGCTTGTATGGTAATTTAATTTTTACATCGCGTTTAGCCATCCAAAATAGTGCATATCCAAACGATGAACAATCAGCATCTGAGTTAGGTAAAACCGATGGTACTTCACAAATATTAACAAAGTAATCTGTTGCTTGATAATTAATAGAGAGTGAAGTTAACGAACTCTTAACCTAATCGATGGCATTTTGTATATCCCCCTCATTAAAAATAGACCAATCTTTCATTCCATCTAGAATCATCTTATCTGATTGTAGAATACTGGAAAGATCAACAGGTAAAAAACATAACCATCCCGAGGATATCAAGTCATTGCTACAAAAAATATGCGGCTTTTTTGCCACAAAAATGGCTTAAAACGACTATTTCTGTATAGAGGACGTTATATAATTGTCACAAAGTAAGTGGGGAGGATGTAACGTCATTGTCACAAAATATCCCACCAAATTATTTTACATCGTACCTTTTAATCTTTGAATAAACTTATTCAACTCACGGTACATAGCCCTACTATTAATTACCTCTCCTAAATTCAAATAAGCTTTTCCCGTCGCATTATCTCTCAACATTGTTTTTGATAATACACCCACAAAAATCAATCTACTTCCAAGTGCAATCCCATCTTTCACAGGATATGTTCCTTGATTATAAATAAAAACTGGACTTCCACTTGATCCTGGAAATACACCTGCATCAATCAAAAATACTTCTTCTCCTTTAAAGTCATTCCATATTGGAGTTGCCGTTATCCCTTGTCTAATTATTGATATTTTATTTTTTTCATCATATAATCCACTTGGATATCCTATGAATGTTATGTTTTCGATTGCAGAAAGCTTATCCTCTTGTTCTTTAGTAGGCACCATATTTTGATCCACTGTTCTAAAAAAAATTTCAATATTTCTATTCTGAAAATCATTAAATGTTCCTGCCAATGGAACCGCAATCAAATCTAACTTTCCTAGTTTATTTCCATCTATAATTGACTTATCAAATTGCACCCTTATTGTTTTATCAGTAGGAAACCCTTTTTCTCCAATATGCAGCTCAACAAATCCAAGCATAGCGTCTTTTAGTACATGATAATTTGTTATCAATAATGGTATTGATTCCGTTTCACTTTCACGAACAGAAAACAAAAAACCTGTTCCCGTTGACAGAGATTTATCACTATTATGTGCGTAAATAGGTACTGTTGTATATAATAGCTGAGTACCAATATCATTAATTTCCATTTCTACTCCTCACTTTCTTCCGCTGGAACAATTATGTATTCTTCTACGTAATCTGCCAATTTCTTTGCATCTGCCATACTATTTTTCCTTAAAAAATAATATGCAACGCTACATCCAATTCCACCAACTGGACAAATCGAATAAAAAAGTATACTCAGAAATTTTAGTTCATAAGCCATTTGAGATATCAAGGCACTCAAAAATGCTCCCAGTAAAAGTGATGCTGCACCCAAACAAACTTCCGCATAAGGAAACTTTGTTTGCTTGATTTCCTTACATTCTTTCCGAAGTTTCTCAATTGAACCTATATCCAACACAATTTTATCTCTAGTTTTTGGAACATGAATGTTATATATATCTTTATATTGCAAATTTCTGTTGTTTTCATCACTTATAACATTTCCACTTTCTTCTGAAGTTACGTTAGAAAATGCTTGATACAATTCATCTATTTCTTCCAATTTTTCCTTTCTCCTTTTGTATATTTTCAAATTATCGCGTTGAAATCATGCGTAAACTGCAAACTTTTCGTTTCTTAATTTTCATCCGCTATTTCTACCTCAGTAAATCATATATTGTCTTTTCACTTTTTCGCACTTTAGATATTCTCTTATACTCATGAAGACTTTTTTCCAGAATAGATACATCAGCAAAATATTCCTTAACAAACGAAACACTTTTTACATTTTTCATTTTCAAAATAGACTTGCAATATTCACTCGGTGACATGTTCTTTTTCTTTTCAAAATCATGATATTTTCCTTCGTTGCAAATTATCAGCATTTCTATCTCAGGTGCTGTAATTACGTTCACAACTTCTACTTTTTGCTGATACGCTTTACTTATCTTAAAATTTTCTCTTCTTGAATCAAGTATTCTATACACCGTTATTTTTCCTGAAAAGTTCTTTTTCAAATAACGGGTTTCAAATTCTTTTCCTTTTCTTGTCCTAAGTATTTCACCTTCTAGCAATTCATCTCTTGAGAATATCAATTTATTTTGATCCAATAATAAATCCATTATCGCAGTTTCAGCTCCTCCTTCACAAATACAAGCCTTATACTTACTCATTCTCTTCTTCTTCCTCCCCTATTTTCACACTAGAAAGGACTTTTTTTAATGCCATATATGCTTCATACACTGGAACAGTACCTTCTAAATATCCACTTTCATATGCTTCACTCTTCTTAATGTCATTTCGCTTTAAAATAAGTGAAAGATTCTCAGTATATATTCCTCCTCGATTTCTAACAATGTAAATGCTATCATTTCTCTCATATTCATCTAATAATTCTGAATAATGTGTAGAATATATTAAAGTAGCACCATTTCTATTTACACTAGGGTTCATAAAAAAGCGAACTAATGAGGTTACAATCTCTTCATTAAAATGATTTTCAAGTTCATCAACAATTAAATAACCACCTTCTATAAAACAAAGCAGAGCGTTCATAAAAACATTTATTCCCTTAATAGTACCCGATGAAAGATATTTTTCTATCTCACTTGGTCTATTAAGTATAATTTCTTCTGATCCATAAAATTTCAGACGAATATCTGCCGATTTTTTTTCTACGCTACATTTAAAATATTCAATACTAGGATCCAAAAAGGTAAGCAGTTCTTTTGGAAATTTTCCAAGTATATTTAACATATTATGGTTTGTCCACATTAGCATATCTCTTACTGGAAAATTTGATTGCTTTTCCTTATTAATTGCAATCATAACACTTACATCATTTAATAAAAACTGTTCTTTTTCATTTCTTTCAATTCGTATATCTGAGTCTTTAAAATCAAATAGACTCTTCTTTGTTCTTATTTTATTAGCATCTTTCTCCCAAAGTTTTTCTTCCGTAATAATCAATTTTTCCTCATTATCAACTGGGTTTATTTTTTTTTCTATGACTGTCTCAAGTTTATAAACTCTATTCTCATTATAGAAAAAACTAGTGATTGTAACTTTTTCGCCCTCTGATAAATCATTTAATATTTCCTTTGACTTAATATTATTGAGAGCCTCGTTATTAAGTAAATTGATAACAAATGAAATTGCTTTTAATATTGTCGTTTTTCCAGATGCATTGAGTCCCATAAATGAAATTGCTTGGTTAGTATAAAATTCGGTGTAATTATTAGAAAAAACATTAAATAATTTTTCCTTATCATTTTCTGCCACTCTTTGTTTAGTAATAAAGTCAATATCTATATTCTCTTTAAACCGTGGCATATTATTTATAAATATTTTCAACAGCCTCACTTTTTATTTCCTCCTTATTTACATCATATCCGTTATTACATTATACATTATGCCACATTAATGTCATTTATTCAATATTAAAAACGCGATATCTGTTTTTATTTGTATTTTATTTTCGCCCATCCATCGTCATACACATATATCCAAGCCACATATTTTTCCAGCATTTCCTCTGTCAGTTTCTCATACCCCAGATGCTCCATCATCTGCTCCACCGGAATATTCTTCTTCAGCAGGATTTCTTTCTCGCCACTGATCAGTTCTTCCAGTTCCTGTCGACTTCTTTCCAGACGTTCTCTTTCTTCCTCCAGCTGCTTCTTTTCACTCAGAAACTCTTCCCGGCTCATCTGCCCTTCATGGTACTTCTCATAGCCCGTTTTTCCAGCTTCTCAGAACTGAATGCAGAAACATCTATAATCACAGATAAGTTGAACAATCGAGAATTTTCTAAAGAAAAAGGAAACAGAAAAAAATTATTTGATAAATATGACTAGCCTGCTTTAAAGCCACTACCACATGAATCTTTAAAGCCATATACATATAGAAACGAAACTGTTCCTAATAATTATCATATTGAATATAATCACCATTACTATTCTGTTCCCCATACTTATTATATACAGGAAGTTACATTAAAAGCTTCTTATTTTGATATATTTATCTACGATTCTATGAATCATTTGACCATAAATTAATTAGAATTATTTTACCATACTAAGTAGGATGCTCCATGCGTAACATTCAACTATATGATCAAATAACATTTTCAATATATCGATAAACTTCATCATTCCAATCCTTTAATTCACTCGGATTCGTATAATACAAACTTAAGGCTTCACAGAAGAATTCATTCACATTGCGTATTCCTAAATCATAATATCCAATCTTATTTTCTTTATAGAGTTGTTTAAATTCACTTGTAGATGAATACTTATACTTAGTATCTATGATATGTCCTATTTCATGAATCAAAGCACTTCTATAATCCTGGATAGATTTTGTACGACTATCCACCAATAAATAAACACTCGACTTAGAATAATTTCCATCTACAATTTCTTCTTCATTATATTCAAATGTATTCTCATCACATAATACAATGGATTTACATTCCTTCTTTAATGGTTCTGGCAATGCATTATATTCAGAAATGATTTCATCCTGAATCTTTTTATCGATCGTTCCCTTTGTGGTAACAACCTGTTTACTGCATCCACATAATAAGCAGAATAAGAATACAAAACATTTATTCAATAAGTTCACAAATAACTCCTTTATCTAATATAAATCGAACTTTACCACTCGCATCATCTTCAATCTTGTCATACAATCTTCCTGCACTATAGCTTTCTCCAAGTACTGTATAAGGACTATTGGCTACATAACCAATCTTTCCTAGTCCTGGAAGGTTTACACTAATAGCTTCTCTATCATATTCGTTATCTTCTTCTTTCTTTAAATAAACAATCATTTCTTTTTCTAGAAATGAATCTCCATAATAATGATTTAGTCCTGTAACTGTAAAATAAATGTTTGACATGAGTATGTCCTCCTTTTTAATTTTAAGTTACAACATTAATTGACATTATGCGTGTCTAAATAGTAAATAAATTAAATTATTTTTTGAATACAGCATTGGACTATTTGGAAAATAAAGAATCATACGATAAATGTAATACACAATCATAAGTGTACACCATATGATTAATATCATTTTTCTTTTTTTAGGTTTTAATAGGCATAGAACGCCACAAATGAGTGTTGGTATTAATAGAGCATGGTAATACAAAGATAATTGAATATTTCCTTTAAGAAGATAATACAGGCTTGTTTTCATGTTGCATCCTGGACATGGTAAGCCTGTAATGTATTGAAATGGGCATTTATAGAATAATAAAAGAAGGAATAGTATGAGAACTATTCCTAAATATTTAGTCTTTTGCGAAACCATTAATATGACTCTGTAGGATGCAATAGGAAACTAGAGATAGTTGTAGTAAGGATAATACCATTAATACAATACTATCGTCACTTGGATGTTGTCCATTACTTCTTGTAAGACTTGATACCATTTTACCAGCCTTCCATAAGTAGTATAGTGAATAGATTCCACATGTCACAATACCAAGTACTACAACCAATCCTGGTTCAGCTCCTTTTTCTTGGTTTTGACTTTCACACAAATCATTTAAGTCATGTGCGATTGTGTATAGCCAATAAATACCATAGATTCCACAAGTAACTAAGCTTAATACTACACATAGTCCAATACTCTTTTCTTTTACAACTCCACTAGTAAATGAAAAGCTTGGTTCTACATGCACTCTTTCATTACCTGCAAGCTCTGTATTCTTTAATCTTTGCCAATCTTGCATGCCTGTTTTCCATACAAAACTATTTCCAGTTAAGATACCACTATCCATAAATCCCTTCATATCAGATTCACTAAAAGGACCCTTAGAATCATTATTCTCAACATAATACCAATCATTCGAAGATGATGATGTAGAAATAAATTCGTTTAACTCTGTATTCTCTAGTCTTTCCCAGTCTTTCATACTTGCCTTCCATACTAGAGTACTGCCATTTATTTCACCAGAAGTAATCTTAGCCCTCATCTCTTCTATACTGAATGATCCTTTAGAGTCATTATTAGATACGTAGTACCATTCTTTTACTGGTGTAGTTGATTCATTCTCATTCACTGATTCTTCATTAGTTGTATCCAATGTTTCTTCTACATTATTTGTATCAACTTCAGATTCCTCATCAGTCTTATCCACTACTGCAACAGGTACAACAATATCTTCTTCTACTTCTACCTTTGTTCCACAGTTCGAACAAAATTTAGAATCATCACTTATTTCGTGCCCACAATTTTTACAAAACATATTCAATCTTCCTCTCAATTGATTCAATTATAAAATGAATACTTTCTTAACTCAACTACTTAAGAAAAACTTAAGATTATGGATTTGACGATTTAATAAAATACATAACTTGTAAATTATTGAATCTGAATCATTATCAGCATTATAAAGACTACTATACAATATGTTTCTTGTAGTCAATTGTATCTATTGCATAAACTTCTGTTTCTATGCATTCAAATAAATCCGGATCAAATAAAGCCAAATTATAGCCTCCACTATGCATTACACTTTTATATTCTATACCAGCATATTCTTGTTTTCCGTCATGAATAATACTCTTAACAAAATCAGTAATATATTGAGTTGGAACATAATCTAAAGGACTGTCACTACGTCGCATAATTTTTCCCATCTCATCATTTATTTTATTTAAATGTTCTTTATTTATTGCATATTCCAAGCAATCTAAGCCTTCGATAAAGGGACTAATCTGATTGATTTTCTTTAAATCAACAACAATTATATCTTTCTTGAGTTGGAATTTACCTACCGTTACGTAGTCATATGCACCAGCTCTAGTTTCATATATTGTAGTTTCAGCAGTATCTCCTAGATACAAACACCTTATTCCTCTTGCATTTGCTCTTCCATCTGTAGTCTTATCAATTGGTGGTGCTCCCATTTCAGTTGCAGAAATTCCTACTTCTGAAGATATTCTACATCTATAAAAGATTTTCCCAGTCTTATATGGTTTACGTATATATGAACAAAAACGTTCTAATAAATCTAAATCTACATAATGTGTATGAAAGCGATTCTTTGTTTTGAGTGCTTCCACAAAATCTTCCCATGAATTAGTTGTTAATAAAGAATGTTTTGATAAATAATCTGAATCATATAGTTCCTGAATTCCAACTGGTTGATCAAATAATTCTGCATTATATTCATACTTTTCTTTACATATAGCTGTAATGATATTATAGACATCAGCTTCTGATTTTCTGTTAAATATGTTCCAGCTGTAAATTAACTCACTTTTCAATAAACGCGTATCCGCTTTAGGATATGATTGAGGTAACAAAGAAACTGGTGTATATATACTTAATAAATCATCAAACATCATAGTTAAGTCGTCAAATTTTTCCGTATCATACAAATATACGTTTTTACTTTTACACAGCGGGCAATCCCCTATAACCGATTTATTTTTAATAACAGAAATAATTTCTGTATCGCAAAAACACTTTTCGCAAATTATCATAATCTAATCCTTATCCAAATATTGTCCTATTAGTTCTAAATGATGCATAATCGAAAGTTTCTTCACTGTACCCAATCCCGGATATGCTTCACGACGATATAAATCCTCAAACTCTTTCATTGCCACTGTTTTTATTTGCTTTTTCTTATTCCATTCAACAAGTTTTGACAATGCTTCTTGAAATTTTCCTGCTGGATCACTAATATCATCGTTTGAATCAGAAACAAAATGTTTAACACGCAAGCTCTTATCACTATCAAAATAAACAATGTGAATTGCGACTGCATAGGGTGCAAAGCCAGTATCATTATATTCTGCACCTACTACAGTATAGTCAGAAAAACCTATATATCCATCGTCAGCATAATACAAATGATCTTCTGAAAACGGTTCATCATCTATTTCGATATAATCATTATTTCTTTCTTGTTTATTGAATTTGTCTGCTAATAAAACTCTATTATTTCTTATTTTTCTTCTAAAACCACTTTCGTCAGGAATAAGATTATATTTAACTTTCGTTTTAGCAAAGTTAGCTTCATATACTGGGATTGCATCTTTATTATCACAAATTGTACCCATGTTATCTTCATATTTTTTAATAAACTCATCTGGATCTAAGTTAGCACTGAGCAAAATCATGTATAGAATATAATCATTTTCTTTTAAACAAGTCACCAAGTTGTTCTTTAACTTTTGATTTTTTTCTTCTTCCATATCAATTTTAAAACCACCAACTTTAGGATTAACAATAATGCCAAGTTGTCTACGTTTTTTTTCATAAGATTCTATTGTTTTAATAAGCGTAGAAGATAATTTTACTGGCTCGATAATAGGTATGATTTTATCACTCAATACACCTTTTTCCACCAAATCTCGTAATGCAATCAATTCAAATTGTCGTCCTCTTAAATAAGGAAAATACATATCTACATACCTCCATATTGCTGTTCTAAAAAAATTTCGAGTTTTTGATAATCTTCATATTTCAATTCCATAAAATAAGCCAAAAACTTTAATTCATAAGGAACTTTAACAAACTCCTGTTTTTCTAGTTGCATTCTCTTTTTTAAATTTTTTAAAACATATAAGTATGATTCTTCTAATGGAATCTCTAAAAACAACTGTTTACAAGCCGTATAATATTTAAATTGTGTTACTTCTGGCAAGTAACCATAATAATGAGTAATAATATTTTCATATTCATTTTTTCTTAATAATTTGAAAATAACTTCTTTGTTTAAATCCTCAATATATCTTTGAGGTTTCTGAATCGTGCCTAATTTTCCATTTTTTCTTAGAACATAAATGCCAACAGGTTTATCTATACTATCTAAAACTTTTTGTAATTGCAGCAAATTTTTTTCAAATGTAACTACAGCCACATGATCAAATGCCTTATAATAATCATCTATCTGAGAGCTTAATCTCTCTAAATTATCAAGTTCTGTTTTTATCTCATATACAACTGCTTTACCGTTTATCAACACAAAATCCGCCTTTGATTTCGCTATAGGAACTTCTGTTAACGCAGTTGTCGTATTAACACTATGTACACCTAAAAGCAACTTATTTAATAACGTATTCTTATAAAAATACTCATTTCTATAATTATTCTTCAATTCACAATATATTTCACTTATTAACTGTCTATTCTTCTTTTGATTGGGATTACAGATATAGCGTTTAACAACCGTAGCATATACGTTATCCGTTTTTCCATCCATGAAATGGCGAAGCATATTTCTAGTAAATACTCTATTTAAGTTACTCATTTTATTTGTTTCCATCTACTCCGCCTCCTTTTCTCATTTAACTGTATCAATGAAATTTTACCATAATTCTGATTTAATTCATACTCGCAACATAGCACCAATTATATTAAATCTTTTAGTAGTTGTAATGTAAAATTTCCGAATAAAATCATAGTTAATGTAAACTATATTAAAATTATTCTCTTTGTTTTTTTTACCATTCAATATCCTTTAAATTTACAAATGGCATAGCACCATATCTACCTTGTAAATATCTTTTTTGAATATTCTCTGATTTTCTAGGTGAAAATTCATCCAATGAATATAAATCAGAAACGCCAGTTTTATTATTTTTTTCAACAAAATAAATTTGATCGCGTCTAAATAAATTTAAATCTAACAAACTAATTTCATGAGTATTAAAAATTAATTGTGCATTATTTTTATTAATATTTGGATTTTGAAACATTTCAATCAACGATTTAGTCATTGCAGGATGTAAAGCATTATCAATTTCATCTATGATGATTGTTCTGCCATTTTCTAATGCATTCTTTAAAACCGGACCATAAGTAAACAATCTCTTTGTACCATTTGATTCATCAAAATAGTTCAAAGGATATTCCTTTTTCTCTCCATTTTCTACAACCTGATGAGAAGTAACGATTCTGTGCTGTTCTAACACTTTCTTAGCAGATGGAATTGGATTCATTAACCCCTGTAGTTCTGGTGGTAATTCAAATGGTAATTGATTCACTTCTCGTTTTATACTTTCATAATTAAAATTTGAAATATTAATATCTGCTTTTTGTAGTAAATGCAACATAAATGTATTTAATGAACTATCATTATTATTTTGATGTCTATCAAATTCTGTATACATTAAATCCTCTAAATTTTGAGAATCATATGTATCTATCATAGTTGCAAACCACATATAAGCATCTTTAGTTAAATCACTATTCCAACTTGTTGCAGTCGCAATAAATAATTTATTTGAAGTATTTTTATCAACAATTTGAGATAGTTGTGACTTTGTTTTAGTTGTAAATTTATATTTATCCTGAACTATTCATGAAAATATAAAAATTCGTAGAATGTTCCTAATTTAAAGGAAATCTACGAATTTTTCTTATCACCCATTGGGTGAACTTTTCATATAAGAAAAGCTCCTCTATAATATAGGCGTCAAAACCAAAAAAAGGAGCCATAACTATGATACAAACGAATTCAATTTTTGACAAGATTAATTTTAACGGAGGAAATCTTTCCAGTGATGGTGGATTCATTCTTCTTTCTCAATTTCTTGAAAAGATGAATTTGAGAAAACTATTAGATTCTATTCCATTTGTGGATTTAAGACATCTACCAGTTTATTCAAACACGAATATCTTGTTTCAACAAATCATCAAATGTTTACTAGGATATAATGACCAGTCTGATCAGAAAGTATTAATTAATGATCCTTTACTGTCACTCAAATCCTTGATATGTTCTCAAGCTACAGTAAGTCGTTTCTATGACCGTGTATCTTTAAATACAACCAATGAATTCAAAAA